>Ga0307513_10001956_pt1 | contig 29162 bp, 28 predicted proteins | sample 15_EM_MG_FD_202174 | JGI IMG/M metagenome (GOLD analysis project Ga0307513, IMG submission 202174) | Populus trichocarpa ectomycorrhiza microbial communities from riparian zone in the Pacific Northwest, United States - 15_EM | ecosystem: Host-associated > Plants > Roots > Unclassified | place... | reverse complement strand
AACAACAGGCGGGTCGCGTACCAGGCGGTGACGGCGACACCGATCAGCGCGGCGATCCAGACCAGCCAGGCGACCCAGACCGGGGTGCTGCCGCCGCCCTCGGTCGCGTCCGCGGCGGCGACCAGCACGTTCTCCTTGGACCAGAAGCCGGCCAGCGGCGGCAGCCCGGCGAGCGCGCCCAGGCCGATCGCGGTGGACCAGAAGGTGGCCGGCATGTGCGTACGCAGGCCGCCCATCCGGGACATCAGGTTGGTGCCGACCGCGTGGATGACCGCGCCGGCCGCGAGGAACAGCAGCGCCTTGAACGCGGCGTGGGTGAGCAGGTGGAACAGCGCGGCGGCCGGCGAGCCGACGGCCAGCGCCCCGGTCATGTAGCCGATCTGCGACACGGTCGACCAGGCCAGCACCCGCTTGATGTCGTCCTGGGCGGTGGCCGACAGCGCGCCGAGCAGGAGCGTGATCGCGGCCATCACGCCGAGCACGGCCAGCGCGGCGGGCGAGCGGTCGAAGAGCGGGTAGAGCCGGAAGACCACGTACACGCCCGCGGCCACCATCGTCGCGGCGTGGATCAGCGCGGAGATCGGGGTCGGCCCGGCCATCGCGTCGGGCAGCCAGGTGTGCAGCGGGAACTGGGCGCTCTTGCCGGCGACCCCGGCCAGCAGCAGCACCAGCGCGGTGGTCAGCGTGGCCGGGTGGTAGTCGTGGGCGAGCACCCCGGAGATCTGGAACGTTCCCGCGGCAACGCCGAGGATCGCGATGCCGAGCAGGAAGCCGACGTCGCCCACCCGGGTGACCAGGAACGCCTTCACCGCGGCCCGGGGCGCCTCGGGCAATCGCCGGTCATGGCCGATCAGCAGGTAGGAACAGGCGCCCATCACCTCCCAGCCGACCAGCAGCAAGATCAGGTCGCTGGACGTGACGACCAGCAGCATCGCGCCGGTGAAGAGGCTGACCTGGGCGGCGTACGGGGCGTAGCGCGGGTCGTCGTGCAGGTAGGCCACCGAGTAGACCTGCACGGCCAGCGCGACGATCGTGACGGCGAGCGCGACGTAGAGAGCGGCGGGCCCGGCCGAGAAGCCGAAAGTGACTTCCAGGCCGCCGAGGCGTACCCAGCGGTGGCTGAACTCGACCGGATCGTCCGCGACCAGCAGCAGGACGACGGTCACGGCCAGCGAGATCGCGGCGCCGGCGATGCCCAGCGCGGCGGCCACTCGCCGCCGGGTGCGGTCGCCGTCGCCGGGCGGCAGCAGCAGCCCAACCAGGCCCAATGCCAGCGGTACGCCCGCGAGCAGCGTCCCGACGACTCCCGCGATGCTCAACTGGCCACCTGCTCATCGGCCGGGTGCGGCTCGTAGTGCAGCGCCACCTCGTCGACGGCCACCGCCTGGCGCATCCGGTAGTACTGGAGCACGATCGCCAGGCCCACGCCCACCTCGGCGGCGGCCAGCACGATCACGAAGAGCGCGAAGACCGAGCCGGCGTGCGGCTCGCCGTTCGGCTGGGCCCAGGCCTCGATCTGCACGCCGACCAGCGCCGACCGGATCGTGGCGTCGGCGGTCACGAAGATCAGGTTGACCGCGTTAAGCATCAACTCGACGGCCATCAGCACCAGGATCGCGTTGCGCCGGCGCAGCACGCCGTAGACGCCCAGCCCGAACAGCAGCGCGGCGGTGACGTACGGGATGACCGCGTGCATCAGGCCTCCGCGGTTTCGGGCGCTGGGCTTTCTTCGGGCGTTGGGCTTTCCTCGGGCGTTGGGCTTTCCTCGGGCGGTTGCCGGCGGGCGCCCAGGTCGGGGCGGGACAGCACGATCGCGCCGACCAGGGCGGCGAGCAGCAGGATCGAGAGCACCTCGAACGGCAGCACCCAGTCGCCGAAGATCTGCTCGCCCATCCGCTCCGCCGTGCCGGTCTCGGCCTGCGGGTAGATCGTCCAGCGGAAGGCGTCCGCGAGCAGGGCGGTCAGGCCCAGACCCACGCCGCCGCCGATCAGCAGCGCGGGGGTCGCCGGGCGGTCGAGATCCTTGGACGCGCCGATCGGGGCGCGGGTCAACATCACGGCAAAGAGCAGCAGCACGACCACCGCGCCGACGTAGACCAGGACCTGCACCCAGGCGACCAGCTCGGCGCCGAGCACCAGGTAGAGGCCCGCGATCGCGCCCAGGCTGATCACCAGGTAGAGGCCGGCCCGGACCAGGTGGACGCTGGTCACCACGAGGAAGCCCGAGCCGACCGCGATGGCACCCAGGGCGAGCAGAAGCGCGTCCGCAACGGTCACGGTGCGCCCTCGGGGGCTGGCGTCTCTCGTACGGATGCAGTCGGTCTTGCGGTCTTGGCCGGCGTGGCCGCGCCCGGGCCCGCGGCCTTGCGCGCCGCCGTGGCCTCCTCTTTCGAGGGCTCGCCGAGGACGTCATGCGCGGGCGGCGGCGGGACGGTCTGCATCCAGTCGCCGAGCCGGTTCTTGTCGTGCAGCAGGTTGAGCACGTCGGTCTCGGAATACTCGAACTCGGGCGTCCAGTGCAGCGCGTCGAACGGGCAGACCTCGATGCAGATCCCGCAGTACATGCACAGGGAGAAGTCGATGTCGAACTTGTCGAGCACGTTGCGCTGCCGGGGCCGGGCCGCACCCGGGACGATGACCTCTTCCTTGTGCGAGTCGATGTAGATGCACCAGTCGGGACACTCGCGGGCGCACAGCATGCAGACCGTGCAGTTCTCCTCGAGCAGCGCGATCACGCCCCGGCTGCGCGGCGGCAGGTCGGGCTCGACATCCGGATACTGCTGGGTGGTCGAGCGCCTGGTCATCGTCTTGAACGTGACGGCGAGCCCATTGATCAGGCCCTTGCCGGGCGCGCTCCGATCCCCGTCATCAGTCACAAACGCATATCCTGCCCCGTCACCGGACGCGACGCGAGCACACCCCCACGAGATCTTCCGGCGCGGTCGCCCACGCGGCGCCGGCGCTTGACTCTGACCCCGTGTCAGGGGGTCTCCTTGGCGTGTTCGTCACACGGGAGGAGAGGCCATGGGGTCCCAGTGGATGGAGCCGGGGGTCATGACGGCCGCCGGGATGTATGCAGGGTTGTTTAGCGGGCTGCCGGCGGGGCCTGTCGGCGTGGCTCGGGTTGTGCAAGGGCTGATGATCCATGAGTTCTGGGTCGGCTCGTATGGGGTGACCTTGGCCGAGGAGGATCGGGATCGGGTGAACCTGCGGCGGGTCGAGCAGGTGCTGGATGCCATCGTGAGCCGGGATGATCGGCCGCTTGATGTGCCTCGGGTGCCCGCCGAGCGGATCGCCACCAACTGCCGGGGCTTCACCGTCATGGCGGTCGCCATGCTCCGGGCGCAGGGTGTGCCGGCTCGGGCCCGGTGTGGCTTCGGGGCCTACTTCACGCCGGGGTACTTCGAGGACCACTGGGTGGTCGAATATCGCGACGGCGACCGGTGGCGGCTGCTCGACGCGCAGATCGACGAGTTGCAGCGGAAGCAGTTGGGGCTCGACTTCGAGCTCACGGACGTTCCTCATGACCAGTTCGTCATCGCCGGCGAGGCCTGGCGGCGGGTCCGGGCCGGGCAGGCCGATCCGAACCGGTTCGGGCTGACCGGGATCAAGGAGTTCGGCGACTGGTGGATCGCCGCCAACCTGATGCGGGACGCCGCCGCGCTCGAGAACGTCGAACTGCTGCCGTGGGACGTCTGGGGCGCGATGCCCGAGCCCACCGACATCGTCGACGTGGCCTTGTTCGACGAGTTGGCCGCCGCCACCGCCGAGCCGTCCATGGCCGACGTCCGCCGGCTGATGGCCGACGATCGGCTGCGCGTGCCGAGCGAGGTCTTCAACGTCCAGCATCGCCGCAAGGAAGCTATCTGACGCTCACATGATGACCTTGACCACCGCGGTCAGCACCAGCTGAGCCAGCGCGAGCGGCACGAGGACCAGCCAGCAGAGCCGTTGCAGCTGGTCCTCGCGCAGCCGCGGGAAGGTCACCCGGAACCAGATGATCACGAACGCGAGCGCGAAGACCTTGACCAAGGTCCAAAGCCAACCCAGCTGGTCCGCGTACGGGCCGTGCCAGCCGCCCAGGAACAGCACCGTGGTGAGCGCGGCGATCACCACGATGCCGACGTACTCGGCGAGCAGGAAGAACGCGAAGCGCAGGCCCGTGTACTCGGTCATGTAGCCGAAGACCAGCTCGGAGTCGGCGATCGGCATGTCGAACGGGGGCCGGCGGATCTCGGCCAGGCCCGAGACGAAGAAGACGAATCCCGCCGGCAGCTGCCAGAGCAACCACCACGGCCGCCACGCCTCGACGATGCCCGGCAGGCTCAGCGTGCCGGCGGCCATCGCGACGCTCGCGGCGGACAGCACCAGCGGCAGCTCGTAGCCGAGCAGCTGGGCCGCGCCGCGCAGGCCGCCGAGCAAGCTGTATTTGTTCGCCGAGGACCACGCCGACATCAGCACGGCGACCACGCCCACGCCCAGCACGGCCAGCACGAAGAACAGGCCGAGATCCATGCTCTGGGCGACCAGGCCGCCGGGTCCGAGCGGGATGGCGAGCAACACCAGCAAGTACGGAAAGAGCGCCACGATCGGGGCGAGTTGGAAGACCCGTTTGTCCGCGTTGCGGGGCGTGATGTCCTCTTTCTGGACGAACTTCACGCCGTCGGCGACCAGTTGCGCCCAGCCGTGGAAGCCGCCCGCATACATCGGGCCGAGCCGGCTCTGCATGTGGGCCATCACCTTGTGCTCGGTCTGGCCGACCACGAGCGGTAGGACGAGGAAGGCCGCGACCACCGCGAGCACCCGGATGGCCAGGTCAAGCCAGAGCGGCATCAGCCGTCCTCCCCCTCGGTCTCGGCCACCGGCCCGGTCGCCGCGGGCCCGGTCGCCTCCGGCGGGGTCTGCGGCGCCGGCCTCGGGGGCCGCGCCGGGCGCTCTCCAGCCGGGCGTGCCGGACGGTCCCCGGCCACGCGGGCCGGGCGGTCGCCGGGCGCGCGGCGGGCCGGGGTCTCGGGCGGGGGCACCTTGCCCTTCAGCGGTCCCCATTCGTTCGGATCCGGGACGCCCGGTGGGCGCATCGGGGCGCGCTTGGCCACCCCGGGCTGCTCAGACTCCCCCGGCTCCTTCGCACCCGGCCAGGCCTTCGCGACCCGGGACGCCAGTACGAACTCCTTGCGCAGCGGATGCCCCTCGAACTCGGGCGGCAGCAGCAGCGGCCGCAGGTCGGGGTGCCGGGCGAAGGTGATCCCGAACATCTCGTACGTCTCGCGCTCGTGCCAGGTGGCCCCGGGGAAGAGGTCGACCACCGACTCGACCACCGGCTCCTGGCGCGGCACCCGGGCGCGGAGCAGCAACCCGTGCCGGCGCCGCGACGACCACAGGTGAGCGACGACCATGAAGCCGTCGTCTAGCTCGTCGACCGCCGACAGCCAGTCGAAGAAGTCGCAGCCCAGCGCGCCGGGCTCGCGGGCCGCGGCAACCGCCTCCCACCAGCGGGCCACCGGCACGTCCACGACGGCGCGCTCGTGACCGGGCCCACCGCCCGAGACTCCGGCGGTCACCTCGCCGGCCTCCGGGTCATCCGTCGCCAGCAGCGCGGTCATCCGCTCGCCGACCTCTTCGGGCGTCATGCCGGTCATCCTATGGTCCGGCGCGGCTGTGGCAGGCTGCGGCGCAACCATTCACGTCGGTACCGCGTGTTGTCGCCGTGACCACCATCGCCACGCCGGCTCCCACCGGGCCGAGACCGGAGGCGCGAGCTGCCGTGCCCCAGGACATACCGACGTTCGACGAGATCTACGCCGCGCACTACGCGGACCTCGTGGTGCAGCTGTACGCCTATTTCGGGGATCGCCACGAGGCGCAGGATGTCGTCCAGGAGGCCTTCTGCCGGGCGCTGGCGCGCTGGGGCACGGTCTCCCGGTACGACGACCCGGTGTCCTGGGTGCGCCGGGTGGCCTGGAACCTGGCGATCAGCAAGTGGCGGCGTACCAAAACGGCCCTGCTCTTCCTGCGGAAGCAGCGCCGGGATGAGCCGCAGCTGGCCGGGCCCAGCGCGGAACGGGTGGCGTTGATCGCCGCGCTGGCACAGCTGCCGGCCACCCAGCGCCGGGCGATGGTGCTGCGCTATCTGGCCGACCTGACCGTCCCCGAGATCGCCGAACGGGAGGGCGTCGCCGAGGGAACGGTGAAGTCCTGGTTGCACCGTTCCCGCGCGGTACTGGCCGCCCAGTTGCAGCCGTCCGAAGCCGAGGAGGGGCGCCGTGCCTGATCAGATCGAGGAACTCTTCGCACGGTTGCGCACCGAAACGATCGGGCAGGTCCGGCCGCCCGGAGCAGCCGCCGCGCGCCGGACGGTGCGCCGGCGCCGGGCCGCTGCCACGGCCGCAGTAGCGACGGCTGTCGGCGTCGTCGCGGGCGCCGTGCTGCTCTCCGGGGGCCGTGCGCCGGAGCAGACCGCGCCGGTGGCCGGGCCGAGCACCGAGGACCCGGTGGCCCGGGCCGAGCAGTCGCTGGCCAATGTGGCCGACGCGCCGGGCGAGATCCACAGCGGTGTCGTCACCAGCCCGACCTATGTCTCGCTGACCGCCATCGAGGCCGGGAACTACCTGCTCTATCTGGGCTGCGTCGGACCGGGCTCGATCGGCATCGAGATCCGCTCGGGCCGGCAGAGCCGGCCCAGCGAGAACGTCTCCTGCGGGGAGAATCCGGACGCCGCACGACTTCCGGTGGCGGTGACCGGGCGCACGTCGTTGTTGCTCGTCCTGAACGGCACCGACAACCCGGCGTACGCCCTCAAGCTGGTCCGCAGCAGCTGACCCCTACAGGCCGGGGAGGCGGCCGTTGCGGAAGACGTCGACGAAGTCCTGGTGGTCCTCGCGGGCCTGATCGCCGTAGCGGTGCGCGAAGTCGACCAGGTGGCTCACGAAGCCGGCCTCGTCCTTGTCGACCGCGGCCACGATCGCCTCCTCGGTGGAGAAGTCGACCAGGTCGTGGCTGGACTCGTCGTCGGCGACCGAGTGCATCCGGGCCACCGCGCGGCCCAGGTCGGCCACGACGCCGGTCACCTCCTCCGGCTCGTTGACGTCCGACCAGTCCAGATCCGCCGCGTACGGGGAGACCTCGGCGACCAGTTGTCCCACGCCGCCGAGCGAGGTGTAGCCCAGCCACGGGTCGGCGTGCGCCTGCAGGGCACGCTGCGATTCCGCCGTACGGTGGCCCTGGTGTTTGAAGTAGCCCTTGACCCGCGGGTCGTCGATCCAGCGCGCGACGGCCGGCACCTGTGCCTGCTTCATGTAGATGATCACGTCGTTCTCGAGCGCCTCGGTGTGCCCCTCGAGCAGCAGGTTGTACGACGGCAGCCCGGCCGAGCCGATGCCCACGCCCTTGCGCAGCTTGATGTCCTTGATGTTGGTCGCCACCGGCCGGGTCGCCGGCAGCGTGCCGAGGTAGTCGTCGAACGCGGCCTGCACCAGCGCGGCCGTCTCGGGGTCGACGTCGTAGACGCCGTCGCCGAGCGAGAAGCGGCGCTCGTACTCGTCGATTGTGGTCTGGCCGGCGAGCAGGTCGACGCGTGTGTTCAGCCGGGCCTGCTGGAGCACCCGGCGCAGCACGCCGGTCGCGTTCTCCAGGGTGATCGAGCCGATCGCGTCGTCCCCGCCGGCGGCGATGGCCCGCAACTCGGTCAGATAGGCCCGGGCGAACGTCGTCACCAGCGCCGTGATCACGTCGTCGGAGAGCGCCTTGCCGTAGCCGATCAGGGCGATGCTGGCCGCGAACCGCTTGAGGTCCCAGGAGAACGGCCCGACGTACGCCTCGTCGAAGTCGTTGACGTTGAAGACCAGCCGGCCGTCCGAGTTCATGTACGTGCCGAAGTTCTCCGCGTGCAGGTCGCCGTGGATCCAGACCCGGCTGGTCCGCTCGTCGAGGAAGCTGTCGTCGGCGTAGGCGCCGGTCAGGTCGGCGTAGAACAACGACGCGCTGCCCCGGTAGAAAGCGAACGGCGAGGCCGCCATCTTGCGGAACTTGCGCCGGAAGGACGCCGGATCCTGCGCCATCAGGGCCCCGAACTCGCGGGACAGGACGTCGATGAGGAAGTCGGCGCGTGCTTCGGGGCTCATGCCCGGAAAGGTTATCCGGGTGGTGCCACCAGCGGCGCGGTAAGGGCGGCCGCGTCACGCCTGAGGGGGTCCGGGCGGGGCACGCCACCGGGGCCGGACTGCTCGGCGGCGATCTTTGCCTGCAGTTGCAGGATGCCGTGCAGCAGCGCCTCGGGCCGGGGCGGGCAGCCGGGCACGTAGACGTCGACGGGGATCAGCTGGTCGACGCCCTTGGTGACCGAATACGAGTCCCAGTACGGCCCGCCGCAGTTGGAGCACGAGCCGAACGAGATCACGTACTTCGGCTCGGGCATCTGGTCGTAGAGCCGCTTGATCGCGGGCGCCATCTTGTCGGTGACCGTGCCCGAGACGACCATCAGGTCGGCCTGGCGCGGGCCGTGCGCGAACGGGATCACGCCGAGCCGCATGAAGTCGTGCCGGCCCATGCTGGACGCGATGAACTCGATCGCGCAGCAGGCCAGGCCGAAGTTGAAGACCCACAGCGAGTAGCGACGACCCCAGTTCAGCACGAACCTGATGGGTTCCCCGAGCACTCCTGGCAGACCGGCCATGCCGTCAACCTACCCCGTCCGGGCCGGGACGCTGGAGCAGGCTCAGGAAGCCGGTGAGCAGCGCCTCGCGCAGCGCCGGCGGGGCGGCGTTTAGCAGCGTGTTGACGGCGGCCAGCGGCCCGATCGCGCCGCCGGCCAGGCCCAGCCCGGCGGCCAGGCCCTCGACGAGCTCCGGCGTGACCTGCTCCGGGGTGAGCGCGGCCGCCGTTTCCAGCAGGGCCGGCGGGAGCTGCACCGGGCGCCGGGCCGCGGCGACCGCGGCGGCGAGATCCGGCGCGAAGTCCGTCGCGGTCGCGCTCACTGCGGCGGTCACGGTCAGGTGGATGGTCGGGGGCATTTTCTCGTACGCGAGCTGGGGCTGGGTATGCCAGCCGCGCGCGGCCAACTCGTCGGCGAGCACGAACAGGTCGGCGCCGTCGCTCGCCAGGCACACCACGCTGGTCTCGCTCGGGGCGAACAGCCGGACGCCGTCGGTGTCGCGGACCGCCGCCGCCAGCACGCCGACCGCCTCCCGGGTCTTGCGGGCCAACTCGAGATATCCCTGGTCGCCGATGTGCCGCAGGGTCGCGAGCGCGGCCGCGATCGGACCGCCGGACCGGGTGGACGAGATGCCGGGGTTGATCATGGTGTAGCCGGGCCAGCCCGCATAGGCGAAGTACTGCGGCCGGCGCAGCGTCTCGTCGCGGTGCAGCAGCACGGAGACGCCCTTTGGCGCGTAGGCGTACTTGTGCAGGTCGACCGAGATGCTCGTGACTCCGGGCACCGACAAGTCGAACGCGGGGAGGTCGGCGCCGAGCCGGCGCAGATAGGGCAGCAGCCAGCCGCCGAAGCAGGCGTCCACGTGGAACCGGACATTCTTCGCCTCGGCCACGGCGGCGATGTCCGGGATCGGGTCGACCACCCCGTGCGCGTAGGACGGGGCGGACGCCGCGACCAGCACGGTGTCGCGGCCCGTCGCCGCGGCCATGGCTAGCGGGTCGGCACGCAGGTCGACGCGGACGGGCACGACGTCGAGGGCGACCCGCAGGTAGTGCGCCGCCTTCGCGAAAGCGGCGTGCGCCGTGGCCGGGACGACCAGCCGTGGGTTCGTGATGTCGGGGCGGGCGTCGCGGGCGGCCTTGACCGCCAGGATCAGCGACTCGGTACCGCCGCCGGTCACGCTGCCGACCGTGGCCGAGTCGCCGCCGAGCAACTTGGCGGCCGCACCGACCAGCGCGTTCTCCATCGCCAGCAGGGACGGAAAGGCGGTCGGGTCGAGGCCGTTGACCTGCGCGGAGAGACCGTGTGCCGCCAACGCCAGCTGGTCCAGGCCGGCCAGGGCCGGGTCATAGACGTACGCGAACAGCCGGCCGCCGTGCGTGGGCAGGTCGTTCGCCCGCAACTCGCGCAGCTCGGCGAGGATCTGGTCGGACGGCACACCCTCGGCCGGCAACGCGTCGATCATGTCGCCGACGCTAGTCCACCACGAGCATCGCGGTAGCCCCTGAGCAGCAGGACCGCGCCCGCCATCAGGACAGCCGGGACGACGGTGAAGCCGAGCAGCACGCCGAATCGCGCGACGTCGTCCTGCGGCGCGGCCTCGCCCGAGGAGGACGACACGTAGCCGAAGAGCTGCAGCATCAGCGCGTAGATGCCCGGGCCCAGGGCCAGGCCGAGGGTCTCGCCCGCCGTCCACACGCCGGTGAAGACGCCGGCCTGGCGGCGGCCCGTGCGCTCGGTGTCGGCCGCGATGCAGTCGGGCAGCATCGCCATCGCGAAGACCTGCTGGCCCGCGTACCCGCAGCCGATGACCGCCACGAGCAGGTAGACCGCCACCGCGGGCAGCACCGGGGAGGCCAGCAGCGTCACGGCGCCCGCGGCGAAGAGCAGGGACGCGATGATCAGCGAGCGGAGCTTGCCGTACCGGACGCCGACGCGGCTCCAGAACGGCATCACCAGCAGGGCCGGGCCGACGAACGCGGCGAACAGGAAGGTGGCCCCGGACTTCTGGACGATGACGTGGTCGGCGAAGTACTGGACGCCCGCGAGCATGGTGCCGCTGGCCGCCGCCTGGACGATGTAGCAGGCCAGGAGGGAACGAAACGGCACGTTAGATGCCGCCGTCCACAGTTGGGTCCGTAAGTTCCGCTCGCTCGCCGCCGGGGAACGGGACTCTGCTGTGCGCGTACCGAAAAAGGTCCCGAGCGTGCCCACGACGATGAGCGCACCGACGAACATCCCGGCCCAGCGGTGGCCGGCCAGGCCGCCGCCGGTGAGCTCCACGACCAGCGGGGCGAGCGCGCCGGAGACCAGGATGGCCAGCGCGAGCACCGCGACCCGCCAGGTCATCAGGCGGGTGCGCTCGCCGTATCCGCCGGTCAGCTCGGCGGGCATCGCGACGTAGGGGACCTGGAAGAACGCGAAGGCGGTCGCGGCGGCGAGGAACGCGGCCGCGACATATCCGCCGGCCGCGACGCCGCTGCCGAACGGGCCGGCGAAGATGGCCGCGAACAGCACCGCGAGGGCGAGGCCACCGCCGAGCAGGAACGGCCGGCGGTCGCCGCGACGGTCGGACAGCCGACCGGCCACCGGGTTGACCAGCACGTCCCAGGCCTTGGGCAGTAGCACCAGCAGGCCGGCCAGGCCGGCGGCCACCCCGAGCGTGTCGGTCAGATACGGCAGGAGCAGCAGCCCGGGCACTGTGGCGAACGGGCCGGTGACCAGGGAACCGAGCGAGTACCCGGCAAGCACGCGACGCGACAGCGGGGCCTGCCGTACATCGTCGGAGGGATCAACGACCGTCATGGACGCGGATGCTAACCATCACCCACCCGCTACGCCTACGCTTCGCCCAATGAAAACCGTTGCGCCGGGGGTCGCCGCGAGCCATCCCGCGACCGCCGAGGCCGGGCTTGCGATACTCCAGGCGGGCGGAACGGCGGCAGACGCCGCGGTCGCCGCGGTGCTCGTGTGCTGCGTCGCCGAGACGATCTACACCGGGCTGGGCGGCGGCGGGTTCGCGACCTACTTCGACGCGGCCAGCGGCGAGGTGACCTGCCTGGACTTCTTCGTGTCCGTGCCCGGAACGGACGGCGACGTGCAGAGCGGGCCGATGATCGCCGTGGACGTGTACTTCGGCGGGATGCCGCAGGTGTATTCGATCGGCGGCGCGAGCGTGGCCGTGCCGGGGGTGCCGGCCGGGCTCGGCGAGGTGCACCGGCGGTGGGGACGGCTGCCCTGGGCCGAGGTCGTGGCGCAGGCCGCGGCGCTGGCCAAGAGTGGCGTGGTGCTGCCCGCCGCGCAGGCCCGGACGCTGGTCGCCTGCGCGCCGGCGCTCGCGTACGGCGAGGGCGCAGCCTGCTACACCCCGAACGGTCGCCTGCTGCAGGGCGGTGACCTGCTGTTTCACCCCGGGCTGGCGACCGCGATGGAGGGCCTGGCCAGCGAGGGCCCGGCGGTCTTCTACACCGGGGCGTTCGCGGACGTGCTGGTCGAGGCGGTCCGGGCGGGCGGGGGCGCGCTGGGTCCCGCGGATCTCGCGGCGTACCGGGTGCTCGAGACGCCGGTCGATCACGCGTCGCTGGCCGGCTACCGGATCCGGGCGCGGCACGACCTGAACCGGACCGTGGACACGATCGCCGCGCTGCCGCCGGGGCTGCCCGAGCTGTCGCCGCCGGCCCGGGCGGTGGCCGTGGCGGCCGCGCTGCGGGACCACGGGCAGCAGCGCAAGGGCGACACCACGAACGTCTCGGTGGTCGACGCGGACGGCAACGCCTGCGTGATCACCACAACGCTCGGGCTGGGCGCGGCGGTCTGGCTGCCGGGCCTGGGCGTGAACATGAACTCGATGCTCGGCGAGGGCGAACTGATCACCGACGACCTGGCCCCGGGCCGCCGAATGTCGTCGAACATGTGCCCGCTCGTGGTGATCGACAAGTCGGGCCGGCTGGCCGCGGCGGCGGGCTCGGCCGGCGCCTCCCGAATCCGCACGGCCTTGATCGACACGCTGCTGGGCCTGCTGGTCGACGGCCTGGACATGCCGGCGGCGATCGCCCGGCCCCGCTTCCACGTGGTGGACGACACCGTGCACGCCGAGCCGGGCGTGCCGGCGGACTCGCTGGCGGCGCTGGCGGAGGCGGGCTGGCAGATCAACCAGTGGGCGGAGAAGGACCACTACTTCGGCGGAGTGACGGGAGTGGGCCAGGGCGGAGCGGCCGGCGACCCCCGCCGCGGCGGCGCCGGCCGACTGCTCTAGCCGGCTTTGCTACTCACTGCCGATCAGGTCGACCGCAATTCCCGCACGTTGCAATTCCTGTCGAGCCTGGTCCGCAACTCGCGCTATCTCTGCTTGCGGGACGGCGGTCACGCCGAGGTCGTCGAACACCAACTTCGCTTCCTCGAAGGCCTTTCCCTGGGGCTCGGTCAGCGGCGGGGCATAAACCACGTCCACCGATGTCCCCGGCCGAATTTCCACCGCGCGCTCACCGACGGTGCTGCCACCATGCCTGAGCAGCCGCTCCAGGGTGAAACCCCAGGATTTCACGTCTCGAGCCACCTCCCCGAGCGCCTGAATCTGGAAAGACCAGGTGTGCGCCAGTTGGACGGCCACGCCGTTCCCGACGACAAAATCCATCGGGGCAAGGAGGCCGTCGGCCAGCACTGACGCTTTCTCCCGGATGAACATCGGGCCGATACTGGCTCTGCGATAGCTGCTCTTCAGCTCCGAGAAAAGGCGAAGACGTGTTGCGTACGGACGGGAGATCCCGCCGCTGCCGGCGTCATCGGTAATCGCCTGCGAGAAGACGAAACCCAGAGCCTCCTCGGCCGACTCTGCGATTACGGGAGCAGGCGCACTCAACTGAACCACGTTCCGGTGGCGTCGGTGCAGGTCGGTGAGCCAGGCTTCGGAAACCTCCGCACCCTGCATCAGAGCGAAGCGGTCCAGCCGACTTCCGATGTCATTCATGAAGGCGTCGACAGCATTGAGGCTTTCCAACGGGCCGAAGAGCCGGGCACGCCGCGGGTTGCCCGCCTGACGCAGGCTCCAGTCGCCGGTCTCATCGCTTCCCACCTCCAGGAAGCCGGCGGGAAGTAGAAGCCGTGATCATGGCTGTAAATGCTGTTTTCTTGAGTGGTCGAGTGGAGCCACTGCTGGTCCGAGCCCCAGCACCAGTCGTGAAGCGCATAGATGCCCGCCTGGCGCGCCCTGTTGTCATCTTCGTTGCGGTACTTCAGGTTGGGGCGCTCCTCGATGGCGGCGTCCACCTCCAGCGTGCCGTGACCCAAACCGGCCCGCAGACGCCTTCCCGGAGCGAACTCCCAGCCGTCGAATGCCGCGTCGATCTCGATGACCGAGTTATCGCAGGTGGGTGCGCCGATGAGGGCTCCAGCCTTGCCGACGACGTATTCGGTGACCAGGGCGAAGTCCATTTCGCCCTGGTTGGGCGGCTTGACCCACCAACGACGTTGATCCATGCCCAAGGCCAGGAAGGAGCCCGTCAAGCCCTGCTCTGAGGGTCTTACCGGCAGGCGCAGACCGAGCACCACTGGCTGCTCTCTTCTCTCGGCGAGCAGACCAGCCCAGCTTGACTCCGGCACGGAATCCGTCATGCGGGACATCGTCCCAGGACGCAATTGCGCGTCGTCAAATCCTTACGCGTCACTAGTCAACGTACTGCTGCCCAGATGAGGTGGCCGCCGGCCAGGTTGGTTGGGAGGTCGGGGCGGTTGAGGTACCTCGCCGCCTGCTGGGCCGGGCCTAAGTCCTCGATCTCCGTCAGGCCCTTGGCTTGCAGGGCCGCCGCCAGCTCGGCCGGGACGAAGTACGTGCGCCAGGGCTCGCCGAGCCGGCTGACCCGGGCCGCGCGTTCCTCGTGTCGTGCTCGTCGGTCGGCGGTCATTGACTCCGGCGGGTCGGCGTAGTCGAAGACGACCTCGTTGCCGGCGCGGGCCGCGATGTAGTCGATTGTCGCGTCGAACGCCGGCCGGGTCAGGTAGGGCACCACGCCCAGCCAGGCGAAGAACGCCGGGCCGGGGTCGAGGACCAGCTCCGACGCCAGGCTCTGGTGCTCGAAGTCGATCGGCACGTACGTCACCGTCGGCGGGATCGTGATTTTCGCCTCGGTCAGCCGCTCGCGTTTCCAGCGCTGGGTGTCCGGAAAGTCGACCTCGAAGACCCGCAGGTCGGGATACGGGTTCCTATACGCGAACGTGTCCAGGCCGGCGCCGAGCACCACGAGCTGGCGGGTCCCGGTGCGGTAGGCGCGGGCCAGGCGGTCCTCGGCGAAGCGCGATCGGGCCGCGATGAAGTGCCGCATCAGCCGCCGGCCGGGCACGTCCTGGTCGCGCAGGATCTCGTTGCTTCGCTGGCCGACGATCGGGACCGCGATCGGGTCGGTGAGGATCCGGCCGCCGTCGGCGAGCTGGTGCGCGGCCCGGTGCACGGCTGCCGCGTACGCGGTGACGCTGGGTTTTCCGGTCTCCATCAGACCTCCGTCAGGGGCGTCCAGGCCGCGCGGGACATGTCCACGTGGTCACCTTTCAGTGGCGCTCCGTCGGCCAGCAACCGTTGGCGCGCCTCCTGCTCGTGCCCCGGCGGCATCCGGCCGGCGCTGTTCACCACACGATGCCACGGGACGCCGCCGCCGTGCCGGGCCATGATCGTGCCGACCTGCCGGGCGGAGTTGCGGCCGGACTGCTCGGCCAGGGCGTCGGCGATCGCGCCGTAGGACATGACCCGGCCCTCGGGGATCCGCTCGACGAGCGCCAGGACCTCTTCGACGTACTCCTGCGGTGTCACCGACGCCACGATATGAGATCCGACCGGGATCTTGGGGGCCCGGGCGCGCAGAATGGTCCGCGTGCGTGATGTGGTGATCGGTGCACGCCGCGTGGTGGTCAAGGTGGGCTCGTCCTCGCTGACCACCGCCGCCGGCGGCCTTGACGAGCAGCGCGTCGACGCCCTCGTCGACGTGCTCGGCAAGCTGGCCACCTCCGGGCGTGAGGTGGTGCTGGTCTCCAGCGGCGCCATCGCCGCCGGGCTCGCCCCGCTGAAGCTGCGCCGGCGACCGCGCGACCTGGCCACCCAGCAGGCCGCGGCCAGCGTCGGGCAAGGGCTTTTGATCGGACGGTACGCGGCGGGGTTCACCCGGCACGGGCTGACCGTCGGCCAGGTGCTGCTGACCGTGGACGACGTGACGCGCCGCGCGCACTATCGCAACGCCTACCGGACGCTGCGCAAGCTGCTGGATCTCGGCGCGGTGCCGATCGTGAACGAGAACGACACCGTGGCCACCGAGGAGATCCGCTTCGGCGACAACGACCGGCTGGCCTCGCTGGTGGCCGCCCTGGTCCACGCCGACCTGCTGGTCCTGTTGTCCGACGTGGACGCGCTGTACACCGGCAAGCCCTCGGATCCGGCCTCACGGCGCATCTCGCTGGTACGCAACGAGTCCGAATTGTCGGGCATCTCGGTTTCCGCCCCGGGGAAGTCCGGGGTCGGCACCGGTGGGATGGTGACCAAGGTCGAGGCCGCGCGGATAGCCACCGGCTTCGGCATTCCGGTCGTGCTGACCGCCGCTCCCCTGGCCGCCGCCGTGTTCGACGGCGACGAGGTCGGCACGCTGTTCCAGCCGGTTGCGCACCGGCCGGCCGCCCGGCTGTTCTGGCTGGCACACGCCACCTCGCCGCGTGGCAGACTGCATCTCGACCCGGGCGCGGTCACGGCCGTGGTGGCCCGGCGCAAGTCGCTGCTGCCGGCCGGCATCACGGCGGTCGACGGCTCCTTCGCCGCGGGCGACCCGGTCGACCTGGTCGACGCGGGCTCAGGTGCGCCGGTGGCCCGCGGTCTGGTGAACTATGACGCGGTCGAGTTACCCGCGCTGCTGGGCCGGTCCACGCCGGAATTGGCAGAGGCGCTCGGTCCCGGCTATGAACGAGAGGTCGTCCACCGCGACGACCTTGTCCTCCTTTGAAGGGTTTGGCATGAGTGTGCTCCAGCAGGCGGCCCAGGCTCGGGGCGCGTCCATCGACCTCGCCGCCGCCACCCGGGCCGAGAAGGACGCGGCGCTGCTGAAGATGGCGGACCGGCTGGTGGAACGCGCCGACGACATCGTCGCCGCGAACGCCGTGGACGTCGCGACCGCGCGGACCGCCAACCTCAGCGAGTCGATGATCGACCGGCTCGCGCTCACCCCCGCCCGGGTCGCGGCGATGGCCGACGGCCTGCGTCAGCTGGCCGCGCTGAGCGATCCGATCGGCGACGTGGTCCGCGGCTCCACCCTCGCGAACGGCCTGGAGCTGCGCCAGGTCCGGGTGCCGTTCGGCGTGGTCGGCATCATCTATGAGGGTCGCCCGAACGTGACTGCCGACGCCGCCGGCATCTGCCTCAAGTCGGGCAACGCCGTGCTGCTCCGCGGCTCGTCGTCCGCGGCCAGCTCGAACGCGGCCATCGTGTCGGTGCTGCGCAAGGCGGTCGCCGACACCGGGCTGCCGGCCGACTGCATCCAGCTGCTCGACTCGACGACCCGCGACTCGGTGAAGGAGCTGATGCGGGCCCGCGGCCTGGTCGACGTGCTGATCCCCCGGGGCGGCGCGTCGCTGATCAAGACCGTGGTCGAGGAGTCCACCGTCCCGGTGATCGAGACCGGCGTGGGCAACTGCCATGTGTACGTGGACGAGGACGCCGACCTGGAGAAGGCGCTGGCGATCGTCATGAACTCGAAGACGCAGCGGCTGTCGACCTGCAACACGGCCGAGTCGCTGCTGGTGCACTCGTCGATCGCCGACTCGTTCCTGCCGCTGGTGATCGAGGAGCTGACCGCGGCCGGGGTGACCGTGCACGGCGACCCGCGGGTGCGCAACTACAGCGACGACGTGGTCCCGGCGACCGAGGCGGACTGGGGTACGGAGTACCTCTCGGCGGACATCTCCGCGGCCGTGGTGGACACGTTGGAGGACGCGCTGGACCACATCCGCCGCTACGGCACGGGCCACACCGAGGCGATCGTCAGCGAGTCGATGACGGCGACCCGCCGCTTCGCCGCCCGGGTCGACGCGGCCGCCGTGATGGTCAACGCGTCCACCCGGTTCACCGACGGCGGCGAGTTCGGCTTCGGCGCGGAGATCGGCATCAGCACCCAGAAGCTGCACGCCCGCGGCCCGATGGGACTGCCCGAGCTGACCTCGACGAAGTACATCGTCACGGGCAGCGGCCACACCCGCCGTTAAGAAGGCAAGCGAGCTGAGCGCTCAGCGGCAGGCCCGGATCGCGGTCAGGGTGATGTTGACGTCGAAGAGCGGGCCCTCGTCGCTGTCCCAGCCGCCGTCCGTGCGCTGGGTTTCGCCGAGGCGCTTGCGGGCGGCCTGCAGCAGCCAGTCGTCGCCGAGATTGACCCGGCGCAGGGCTGCCGCCATCGACGCCACGTCGGCCGGGGACATGCCGTCCAGCCGGTCGCCGAGGACCAGCTGCATGCGCGCCGACTCGTAGAAGAACTGCTGCTCGTGCAGCAGGCCGGCGGCGTGCCAGCCGGCCGCGAGGAAGGACGGCCAGGTGCCGTCGGGGCGCAACTGGCCGACGAACCACTGGGCGGCCCGGGCCAGCACGGCGCCATAGGGCGCGGGCTCCTCGTGGTGTGGGTGGGCCTCGAGCTCGGCGACCGTGATCCAGAAGCCGGCGACCGACGTCAGGTAGAGGGTGGCCTCCGGGTCGCCAGGCATCGCCCACGGCGGCGCCTCGGCCGCGAGCGCGTCGTCCTCCTGCCACGTGCCGTCGGCGCGCTGGACCCCGGCGAGCCAGGCCAGGGCGCGCTCCACGGCCGGGCCTTGCACGCCGCCGAGGTCGTCCAGCTCGGCGAGCCGGAAGCAAGTGGCGTCGATGGAGGGCACCGAGCCGTCGCCGGACGCGGGCCAGCCACCGCTGGGCGTCTGCTCGGCGGTAATGCGTTCCAGCACCTGCGACGGGGGCACCACGCGGGCCCGGATATAGGAAAGCCGTGCCCGCTCGACCGGATCGCCGTGTGCGACGACGTACCCGATCGCGGCATCGATGTCGACCACGTCGCAGACGCTACCGCCCGGCCTGACTTCGCGCTGCACTGTCTCGGTAACTGTCTATAAGGTCCGATCCGTCACCCTAAGATCACGGACCGGATCCGGACGGTTCAGTACGAAGGGAGGGACGGGTCGACCGTGTTGACCCAGGACACGATGCCGCCCTGGACATGCACGGCGTCCTTGAAGCCGGCCGCCTTGAGCGCGGCGAGCGCCTCGGCCGACCGCACGCCCGACTTGCAGTGCAGCACGATCTGCCGGTCCTGCGGGAAGCGCGCGAGCGCCTCGCCGGACAGGATCTCGCCCTTGGGGATCAGGGTCGCGCCCTTGATGCTGACGATCTCGTACTCGGCGGGCTCGCGGACGTCGACCAGGAAGATGTCCTTGCCCGAGTCCTGCCACTCCTTCAGCTCGCGAGCCGTGATGGTCGAGTTGAGCGTCGCCTCGGCCGCCTCCTCGGAGACCGCGCCGCAGAAGTCCTCGTAGTCCTCGAGCAGCTCGGTGACCGTCGGATTCTCCCCGCAGATCGCGCAATTCGGGTCCTTGCGAACCTTGATCTTGCGATACTCCATCTCCAGGGCGTCGTAGACCATCAGCCGGCCGACCAGCGGCTCGCCGATCCCCGTGATCAGCTTGATCGCCTCGTTGACCTGGATCGACCCGATCGACGCGCAGAGCACGCCGAGCACGCCACCCTCCGCGCAGGAGGGGACCATGCCGGGCGGCGGCGGCTCGGGGTAGAGGCAGCGGTAGCAGGGACCGTGCTCCTCCCAGAAGACGGAGGCCTGCCCGTCGAAGCGGTAGATCGAGCCCCACACGTACGGCTTGCCGAGCAGGACCGCGGCGTCGTTGACCATGTAGCGGGTCGCGAAGTTGTCGGTGCCGTCGACGATCAGGTCGTACTGGCTGAACAGCTCCAGCACGTTGTCGCGGTCGAGCGCGAAGTTGTGAATAACCACGTTCACCAGCGGGTTGATCTCGCGGATGCTGTCCGCCGCGGACTCGGCCTTGGGCCGGCCGATGTCGGAGACGCCGTGGATGATCTGGCGCTGCAGGTTGGACTCGTCGACCGTGTCGAAATCCACGATGCCGAGCGTGCCGACCCCGGCCGCGGCCAGATACATCAGCGTTGGCGAGCCCAGGCCGCCGGCGCCGACGGCGAGCACCTTGGCGTTCTTGAGCCGCTTCTGCCCGTCCATCCCGACGTCGGGGATGATCAGGTGACGCGAATAGCGGCGGATCTCGTCGATGGTCAGCTCGGGAGCAGGCTCGACGAGCGGGGGCAGTGCCACGGTTTACTCCCCGGGTTCGGCAATCAGGTGCGCCCACCATTGTTGCTCGTGCGTTGCCGGAACGAGCATGACGAGGAACACCTGGCCCGACATGCGGGACGGGGAATATCAGGCGATCGGCGTACCCGAGTAGCGCTTGCCGTCGAGATAGGGCCAGGAGTACGGGAGGCAACCCCTCAGGCCGTACGTCTGCTGCATCATCACCGGCGCGGGCTGACCCTTGCCGGGGCAGGCCTCGTGACCGTGCCCGAGTTGATGGCCGACTTCATGATTTATCGCGTACGCCCGGTAGGTGTCCAGTGGGGCGTCGTAGTCGGGAACGGCGTCCTCCCACCGGTCCACGTTGATGATCACCCGGCCGGGCAGCCGGCAGGACGTGAAGCCGTCGGTCTCGAGCCCGCCCCGGCCGCACATCTTCTCGGAGGAGTGGGCCGACGCGAGGTAGATGGTGAACTCCGAAGCGGCCGGTTGCGGCACGCGTCGCAGCCGGAACTGCCGGGCCGCGATCCAGCTGCGCCGGTCGCCGAGGATCCGCTCCACCACTTGGGCGAAGCCGGCGCCGTCGCCCTGCCCGATGTCCTGCTCCACGGCGACCTTGAACCGGCGCACCCGCCCGGTGCTGCCGAGCACCGGTCCATAGCCGCCGACGAAAGTGAATCCGGTGTCGGTGCCCGCGCCGGGCCAGGCCGGGACGGTGTCGGCGGTATCCGACGGGGGCTGTCCGGCGGCGGTGGGGGGCCGGGTCAGCTCCGCGGCCGTCGCGGCGCCGACGCCGACGTCCGGCAGCCGCGCTTCCGGCGGGAGCCCGTCGGGCAGGGCGGAGACGGCGGGCGCGGTGGTCACCCGGGACAGCCGGTGCTCGTCGTTGCCGATCAACTGCCCCAGCACCAGCAGCAGGACGGTGACCAGGAGGAAGACAAGCAGGGCCGCGCGTCGCCGTCGCTGGTACATCCGCCGGGTAGCCGCCGACTGCCCCGCGCCGGCGACGATGCCTTCGATAATGGTGTCCGGCCCGGTCGGGCGCGGGCCGAGGCGCCTCGCTGCGGCGTTTGCCGAGACAAATTCCGACCCCATTGCGGTACGCGGCTCGGCTGGCCCGGTCGGCGGACGGATCCCCGTGCCCGGGTCCAGGTGGAACGTCGCGGATCGGCCGGAGCGCCGCAGTTCGGCTTCCCCGGCGGCGATGGCGGCTGCCTCATGCGCGGCTGTTCTCGCCGCGGCAAGCGCGGGCGGGGTCTCGGAGCCGGGCAGATCACGCGGAGCCTCGGGCGGCGTCTCGATGCCAGGATCGTCGCGCCAGATCTCGGGCGGCACGGTGATCACTAAGGTCTCGGGCTCCGGCGACGCCTCGAAGTGGGGAGCCTCGGGGTGCGGGGTCTCGAGCGGCGCCTCCGGGTGAGCGGCGGGGTGGGCAGCCTCGAACGGCGCCTCCGGGTGCGGAGCCTCGGGCGACGCGAGGATCATCGCCGGCCTGGGGTTGGGCCGCCGCTCGGCCCTGGGCTGTTCCGCCGCGGGTGGCGTGGCCACGGCTGCTGGGGGTTCCACTGCCCGTGGCGTGACTTTGGCTCGGCGGGGTCGCGCCGGTTCGGCCCGCGGAGCATCGATCTCGGTGGCGACGGTCTCGGTCGTCCTGGCGGCGGTCTTAGTCGGGGCCGTCTTAGTCGCAGTCGTCCTAGTCGCGGCCGCCTTCGCCGGAGGCGCCTCAGCCGAGGGCGTCTTGGTCGGGGCCGCCTTGGCCGCAGCCGTCCTAGTCGCAGCCGCCTTCGCCCGAGGCGCCTCAGCCGAGGGCGTCTTGGTCGGGGCCGCCTTGGCCGCAGCCGCCCTCGCCGGGGGCGTCTCGATCGATGGCGTCCTGGTCGGCGCGGCCTTGGATGGTGTTGCCTTCGGCCGCGCCGCCTTAGGCGCGGCGGCCTTAGGCGCGGCGGCCTTGCTGGAAGACCGCCCAGTCGATGCCGCCCCGGCGGATGCTGCCTGCGACTCGGCCGTCGTCGCGCGGGAAGTCCTCCTCTGCGCCGCCTTGGCCGGGGCGTCCTTGGTCGGCGTCGCCTTAGCCCGCGCGGTCCCGACCGAACCGGCGGTGCGCCCAGCCGGAGCAGCCTTGCTGACGGCCCCGGCCTTGGCAGCAGCACGTGCCGGCGCAGCCTTGGCCGCAGTTCCAACCGGAGCGGTCTTCGGCGCTGAGGCCTTCGCGGCAGTGGCTTTGCGCGGCGTTTCTGCGTCCCGGGAGCCCTCGGCCGAAGCGACTTTCGCCTGATCGTCTACCCCGTCCGTGGCTTCCTTGGCCGGCGAAGCCTCAGCCGGCGTTCTCTTCGCGAGATTCGCTGCGGTCGACTTCGCGGGAGTGGCCCTCGCGGCGGTTGACTTCGCCGATGCCGGCTCGGCGGACGTATCTCGCCCGGGCGTGTCCCGCCCAGCCGCATCCGGAGTAGCCGAATCCGGCGAAGCCGTATCTCGGGAAGGCGTGTCCCGGGGAGCTGTGTCCTTCGGCGGGATGGACTTTGTCGCTGGCGGGCGCGGGGCAGCCGGGGCAGCCGACTTGACCGCCGACTGGCCCGATTTCGGGCTCGCCGACTTGCCGGCCGGCCGGCCGTCGGTCGGGGTCGTGGACTTGACCGCCGGTCGCGGGTCGCCCGGCTCGCCAGCCCTGGACCGGGAACCGCCCGCGGTGGCGCCTTTCTTGGCCGCAGTCCGCCGGGACGTGGTCGACTCCCGCACGCCGGAGTCCGACCCGGTCGAACTCCGCGCGGGGACGCTAGCGCTGACCTGCTTCCGGGCGCTCGAACTCGCCGCCGCCACCCGCTCACTGCCAGCCTTAGGCGCAGGCTCGGGACCGCCGGCCACGCCGGGACTCGGCGCAGCGACCTCGTCCGCGGGTGGCACCGGCTCCTTCGCGGCACGCCGGCCGGATGCCGCAATGTGGTCCCCGGTGGACAGATCCTCAGCGGCGGCTTGAGAAGCTGCGGAACCTTTTGTCGCCTTTGCCATAACGTTAGCTAGAATGCCACGAGCGGCCGCTTATCACGGGCGTTTCCCGACTACCCCGCCGAAGCCGCGCAGCCGGACTCAGAGCGGCGGGCCGACCAGCCGCTGGCCGTTCCGGCGGGGCCACGCATACGGGGTGCAGCCACGCAGGTCCAGCGTCTGCTGGACCATGACCGGGGCCGGGCCCCCGCGGTTGGGGCAACCTTCGTGCGGGTGCCCGAATTCGTGACCTACCTCATGGTTGATCACGTATTGCCGGTACACCGAAAGCGGGATCTTCGCGTCCACGTAAGTGGCTGCCGACAGGCGCCAGCGGTCCAGGTTGATGACCGCCCGCCCGGGCGTCCGGCAGGACGTGTAGAGACCGCTAGGCCCCCAGATGTTCGTGCCGCCCGCCTCGCAGATCCGGCTGGTCGCGTCCCGGGTCGCCAGCAAGATCGTGAAGTCGGCCCGGCCCGAACCGGGCACTCGCTGCAGCCGGAACTCGCCGTCGCCCACCCAGCTTCGCGGATCCCCGAGGGTGCTATCCACCTGAGCCGCGAACGCGGCCACATCCTCGCCCGTGCCCCGCTCGACCCCGACCCGGAAGTACCGCACCGGCCCGGACTTACCGAGCACCGGGCCGCGCTTCCCGGCGTACGCGAAAGTGCCTGTGCCTTGGGTGGGCACGGACCCGGACAGACGCAGCAGCGGCACGGCGACCGAGGACGCCGGAGGCGGCGAGGCCGGGCTGACGGAAGGCGGCGCGGACGAGGCCGACATTGAAACCCGCGCCGGCGACCGGTCGAGACGGGCCAGCTGGGTCGCGCCGATCAGCAGCGCGGCGATCGCGATCAGGGCAGCCAGCCGCCAACCGGACAGCCGGGCTGCAGGCGGGCGGGCACCGCTCATCTAGACCAGCATGCCACCGCGCTAGCCGACCGGACTACGCAGCTCCTCTAGCATTCCCACGACCGCGCGGGCCACCAGGCGCGGCACCTCCATCTGGGCCACGTGCCCGACGCCCGGGAGGATCAGCAGCCGGCTGTCCGGGATCGCCCGGGCCACCGTCGCGGGCACCCGCGGATCGACCAGCTTGTCGGTCAGCCCGCCGATGACCAGCGTGGGCGCGGTGATCTGGGCGGCCAGCCGCCACTGCGAGTCGGACCCCGGCAGATACGCCCGCAGGAAGCTCGACACCAGGCCGCGCAGGGTCGCGAGGTAGGCCTTCGGGTAGTGCGCGACCGTGTACCGGAGCTTGATCTCCTCGGTTGCCTCGGCCCGGCGTTGCGCGTTCACCTTTGTCACGTCGCCGAAGCACGCCTCCAGCACCTGGTCGGCCATCTCGTCGACGGTCAGCCGCGCCATCCCCCAGGCGAACAACCGGTCGGCGCGCGGCAGTGCCAGCAGCGGCAGGACCGGACCCTGCGCCGTGCGGCGCGGATCGAGGAAGGGCATGGCCGGGGAGATCAAGGTGAGCGTACGGATCAGGTCCGGGCGCAAAGCCGCCACGCGTACGGAGATCGCGCCGCCCAGGGAATTGCCGACCAGATGCACCGGGCCACGACCCTCGTGCTCGAGGAAGGCGATGATCCGGCTGGCGAACGCCCGGATGGAGTAGCTGCGGCTCGGATCGCTGTAGCCGAAACCGGGCAGATCCACGGCCTGGCCGTCGAACCGGTCGGCGAGCAGCGCCGCGAGATCGGTGAAATTCTGCGAGGAACCGCCCAGGCCGTGCACGTACACGGCGGGCTCGGTCCCGGCGGCGGTGGGTGGGGTGTCGCGAACCTGGAGCATCGATCCGTCGATCACAACATGCCGGGCCGGCCACGGCGGCGGGACAGACCCCTCGCGCGGCAGTGTGCCGTCGCCGGCGAGGATCGCGCCCTTCATCAGGACAAGAGTGCCTCGAGCCTGCGGTTGACCGCGGCGAGTGTGGCGCGGACCACGGCGTGCCGGTCGTCACCGGTGACAACCGCAGAGCCGGCCAGCTGCTCGACCCAGCCGCCGCAGGAGAGCAGCAGCACAACGACCGCGACCTGCATCGATCCGAACGGAACCGCGGCGGCGTGCTCGACGAAACACTTGGCCGGCCCGTCGGCGTGGTCGGACTCCGACAACAGCTCGTCGACCGCCTGGGCTGTCGCGGTGGCGCAGAGCCGCAGCAGGTAGCTGTCCACCGCCGGACCGGTCGCGACGCCGTGTGCGGTGTAGTCGCCCACGGCCAGCCGGACCTCGACATTCGCCTCGTTGCCGAACGTGTTGACCTGCACGTTCTCGATCAGCACGCGCGGGCCCGGCCGCTCGCCGACCTCGAGCGGGCGCGGATTCGTGGAGTCGATCCCCGACGGCGGCGCCTCCATGATCGGGCCGGCCGAGACGAAGCCGGCCGGAACGGGCGTGGGCTCGGGCTTCCGGAGCGGGAGAGGGGCGCTCGGCGACGTCGGGAAGGCGGGCGACGGGGTCGCCGGCTTTGGGTAGGCGGCCGGGGCCGCCGGCGCCGGCTTTGGGTAGGCGGCCGGGGTCGCCGGATAGGCCGCCGGCGGGGCCGAGACGACCGGGGACGGGGTCGGCGCCGGCACGGGCGCGGAGACCGGCGCGGGCGACACGGATGCCGGGGCCGCCGGCGGGCGCTCAGCCGGCCTCGACGGGAACTGGGGCTGGGTGAAGCCCGGCGGTTGCGGCGGAACGGTCGGCGCGGCCGGGACCGTGGGGACCGAGGGAGCGGCGGGAACCGGGCCGGGGCCCAGGCCGCCCTGCATGGCCGCGTCCAGCCCCATCCGGTCCTGCAGCAGCCGGGCGACCTGCCGGCTCACCTCGGCCGGGTCGGCGCCGTCGGCCAAGTCCAGCCGCAGGCTGTGCGCCCCGGCCGGGGTGGTCCGCAGCGAGGCGTCCCGGACGCCGTCAACCTCGCGTACGGCCGCGAGGATGGCCTTGACGTCGAAGCCCTCCTGGCGCTCCTGCACCGGCAGCACATCACCGCGGCGCAGGTGCGTCGCTATCCGGGCTAGCGCGGGGGTCTCGGCGGTGGGCTCCACAGAAGGCGGCTCCGGGACGGTGGGCACGTCCGGCTCGGCCGGCACGCGTTGGGGCAGCCCCATCGAGGTTTGCTCGCCCGGCTCGGCGCCGGGATCACCGGCAGACCGGCCGGAGAATCCGGAAAACGCCTCGGAGGTGGCGTAACCGGTCGAACTTTCGGCGGGTGGAGCTGACCCGGCCGGCGATACGGGTTCGTACGGCAACCGGCGGGGGAAGCTCTTGGGATCGTACGACGTCCGCGCCGCCAACTGATCACTGGCCGCACGCTGATCGTCGACCACCGGCAGCCCATCGACGGGCGTCGGGTCGAGGGCGTGCCGGGCCAAGTCGGGCGCCGACCAGTCGACCCGGCGACCACCGGGCGTGGCCGGCCGTACGGCGGGAAAGACCGTCCTCGGCCGTTCCAGCGGAACCTGCGCGCGCTGCTGGCTCGGCGGCCGCCGGTCCAGCCGTTCGTCGTCCAGGTCGCCCTCGTACGGATATGGCGGCGCGCTGGCCGGGGCGCCGGGTGGCTCGCCGGCCCGCTGCTCGTCGTCGGACTGCAGGGTGTCGGGGCGCCGCAGCCGGCCCGGCCCGTAGGAGTCGGCCGGCCGGTCGCCGTTGGGCGACAAGTGCGCGAGGAGATCGGCGTACCGGGCGCGTCCGTCAGACCACGACGGGAGCGGTCCTTCGCTGCGGGGCGGCGGGTCGGCGAACGGGTGGTTCTCTCCCGGCGGGTGACCCGGCGGCAGATCGGGACCGGCCGATGGGAATGGCCGCGGGGCGAACGGCCTTGACTCGGACGTGCGCCGCCGCCAGGCCGGTACGTCGTCTTCCGGGTCGAGGGCCGACCCGGCGTTCGACCACGGGCTGTCGGGCGTGGCCCATCCGTTCAACAGGGTGTGGTCATGCGAATTGGCACCGTTACTGCTTTCCGCAGCACCGGTGTCACCGGAATGCCCTGTTTCGTCCACCGCGTGCTCCTCGCTCGCCCCCGCTGAGGCTACCGTGTGCTTGCAGTGGCGATAAGTTGCAGCGTCGCGACAATTGCCCGGCAGGCCGTGACTCACGGCGTTCCGGGCAATCCGCGCCGAAAACCGCGGGGCTGAACCTCGGAGGGGTTGAAGAGATGACTGCTGCGTCCGGCGGCGCACAGACGGCAGGCCGCCCCACGCGGCTGCCGCGTTCGGCGCGCCGCAAGCAACTGCTGGCTGCCGCCCAGCAGATTTTTGTCGCCCAGGGCTACCACGCCGCGGCGATGGACGAGATAGCCGAGCGGGCCGGCGTCTCCAAGCCCGTGCTCTACCAGCACTTTCCCGGCAAACTCGAGCTATATCTGGCGCTGCTGGACACGCACTGCGACGCGATAATCGCCAAGGTGCGGGACGCGATGCTGGCCACGCCCGACAACAAGGAACGGGTCAAGGGGGCAGTCCGCGCCTACTTCGACTTCGTCGACCACGAGAGCGAGGCGTTTCGCCTGGTCTTCGAGTCGGACCTGCGCAACGACCCGGCCGTACGGGAACGGGTCGAACGCGTCGAGCAGGGCTGTATCGCCGCCGTGACCGACACGATCATCTCGGACACCGGCGTCAGCACCGACCAGGCCGAGCTGCTCGCCTCGGGCTTGGTCGGCGCGGCCGGCCAGTCCGCCCAGTTCTGGCTGGCGAACGGCCGGCGCACCCCCAAACCGGAGGCGGAAGCGCTGGTCGCGGCCTTGATCTGGCGCGGCATCGCCAGCTTCCCGGTGCAGGGTGGGTCATCGGGCGGAACAACGGCAGAAATCGGCTAGCCTTTTCGTGGAGCGACATTTGCAGAGGGAGGACCCAGTGGAGGTCAAGATCGGCGTGCAGTACGCCCCGCGCGAGCTGGTGCTGGAGAGCGCACAGACGCCGGCCGAGGTCGAGCAGGCTGTGACCGAGGCAATGGCCAAGGACAGCGTCCTGACCCTGACCGATGAGAAGGGCCGCAAGGTGATCATCCCGGTCGCCAAGGTGGCCTACGTGGAGATCGCCGAGAAGTCCGAGCGGCCGTTCGGCTTCACCACGCGATAAACGCGATATTTCCGGCGGCAGGGAATCCGACTCAGGATTCCCTGCCGTCCCTCGTTTGCGCACCCGTGACCATCGGTCTGAGGTGCGCAATCGTCAGGTCGGGTAGACTTGCCCCGTCGCCGCCGACGTCGATCCGGAAAGTCCCGGTTTCGCCGAGACAGATTCCATATCGCCGCGGCGACGCGCGTGCGGCCCGCGAGTTCCATCTCGCGCGTGGCCCGCGCCCTATCCAAACCGCGCCCAGGAGTTCGACGGGCGCACCACGAGAGGCACCCGTAAAACTTCATGACGGACATTGAGAACGAAGCAGCTGAACCTGCCCTGGTCCCCGTGCTGAACCGAGCACCCGTCCGCCCCGACAGCCCCACCTTCGCCGAGCTCGGCGTCCGCGCGGAGACCGTCGAGGCCCTGGCCGCAGCCGGGATCACCAGGGCATTCGCCATCCAGGAGTACGCGCTCCCGATCGCGCTGCGCGGCACCGACCTGATCGGCCAGGCGCCGACCGGCACCGGTAAGACCCTCGGCTTCGGCCTCCCCCTGCTCGAGCGCGTGCTCGCCCCGAGCGAGGGCGCCGACGGCCAGCCCCAGGCGCTCGTCGTCGTGCCGACCCGCGAGCTGGGCCTGCAGGTGGCCCGCGACATCGCCGCCGCCGGCGCCACCCGCGGCGTCCGGGTGCTGCCGATCTATGGCGGTGTGGCGTACGAGCCGCAGGTCGACACCCTGAAGAAGGGCGTCGAGATCCTGGTCGGCACGCCCGGCCGGCTGCTCGACCTGGCCAAGCAAAAGCAGCTCAAGCTCGGCTCGATCAAGGCGCTGGTGCTGGACGAGGCCGACCGCATGCTCGACCTCGGCTTCCTCGAGGACGTCGAAAAGATCCTGGCGATGCTCCCGGTGCAGCGCCAGACGATGCTCTTCTCGGCGACCATGCCCGACCCGATCGTCGCGCTGTCCCGCCGGTTCCTGACCCACCCGGTCACCATCCACGCCGGCCACACCTCCGACAGCGGCCCGTCGCCGCTGACCAAGCAGGTCGTCTATCGCACCCACCCGCTGAACAAGCTGGAGATGGTCGCCCGCATCCTGCAGGCCCGTGACCGCGGCCTGACGATGATCTTCACCCGGACGAAGCGCGCCGCC
>Ga0307513_10001955_pt1 | contig 29162 bp, 30 predicted proteins | sample 15_EM_MG_FD_202174 | JGI IMG/M metagenome (GOLD analysis project Ga0307513, IMG submission 202174) | Populus trichocarpa ectomycorrhiza microbial communities from riparian zone in the Pacific Northwest, United States - 15_EM | ecosystem: Host-associated > Plants > Roots > Unclassified | place... | reverse complement strand
GGTCTAGGCCTTATGGGTGTGGTCTAGCCTTTGCTATTGTCCATTGGGGTAGCACCAATTATACAGTTCTTGAATTACCCTTATTTTTGTGTTGAGTTATTATGGAGGATTTATGGGGAATTTACTTGAAACATAATTCAAGCCTGACAGCGTGACTGCCCTCCTTCACGTTGTGGGTGTGAAGATATATGGCAGCACAATTTGCTGCAGACACCCACACAAGGTTCATGCCAGTTCTCCAGGAGTTTATTAGGCTCCGTTCGGCAAATTGATGGTCGCCAATTTGAAGAATATCGGGGATAGTATCGTAGTAGAAGCGGATGTCGCCTTTGACATAATAGTTGAGATGGAATGATGTATTGCAATCTGCCGGAAAATTAGACTTGGAAATATCACGCTTCAATTGATAGCTAGGGAATGTCACGGGTTTACAAACCCGTACGGGTTGAGGTCACGGGTGGGTACGGGTACGGGTACGGGTTGGCATTTTCGTACCCCAGAAAAACCCGTACCCGTGACACGGGTGTGACGGGTGTGATGTGTCAATCATGAACGCGTCACCTCGATCATTACTCACCACCACGCTCACCAACCACCGCCACTGTACCCTCCAGCACGGTTACAAGACAACATGGCACGGCAACAACAATGCAAAAGACTCGACGGGATGGATGTGTCGGTCAGTAGTAGTGACACGCAGTTATTTACAACCACAGCAAACGCGAGAACGACGAGTCAAACATGATGGAATATGAGGGGGGGATAGACACAACCAGAGGGCGGGGCTTACAAGGTGCGCCCGCAAAGTTTTCTTTTATTTTCGTCTACTGACTATTATCACAGCACCATGACCCAAGGCAACCTGCCACATCCGCGTCATTCCCCACAACAACGACACCTGCCAATGGACCCCACCTCGCAGACTAACGCCTTGAACACGGTCAGTGCGAGCGAGTCGCACGTGTGACGAAGTTGCTCACCACCACACAACACGATGCCGTCAAAACGCTGCATGCCCTGCGCCCCGGTTACCATTCCCTGACTTTCCGATCCTCGCAGGGTTGCACGGCAGTGTTGATTGACACTTGCACTGCCCTTGCGAGGTTTATTGGTCATTTCTGGCGGCATACCCCTGTGCGGGTTGGGGTACCCGCGGGTTTTCATAAACCCGCTACCCGTACCCGCGAAAACCCATGCCCGTGGACGCGGGTACGGGTTTTGACGGGTATGGGTGCGGGTTACTCTGGAAAACCCCAGGGTAGCCCGTGACATTCCCTATTGATAGCTCACCTTGACATGTCAAAAATGCCGAATAAATGGGTACAGGTCCTTCAAGGGTGTGCAGTACACCCATGCGTTGCTTAACAGCCTGTAGCTTTTGTCCCTTGATGCTTCAAGTGCAGTTGGGATTCCTGCACATATGAGATGGTGGAAATATGTTGCGGGGTGAGGCTAAATTAAAATTACATTAAAACTCTCCTGAGATCAAGTTGAAAAAAAACCCTACGAAGACCACTGTCAATGCCATGTTTCCAGAAGCTGCTTGATACAGCCTTATCGTCAAGAATCTTCATATCCCAAACGAGGTTCCGAACTACACCCCAGCATTCTATCACGTCCTGCACAAGCATATCACACACAGCTGCCAAAAAAATCTCAATGCCATCGGGATGATCGAGAGGCGGTGTTTGAGCATCTTGGGTAGATGGTTGAGCAAGTAAATTTTGATTCTTAAGCCTAGATGCGTAATGAATGAAGGAGAGGAGGTGTCCGAGTTGGTCTGGTCCTTGTTGCCTTATAAGGTTTAATAAGTCTTGCATCGTTACTGGAGTCCACTGAACGCATCGAGCAATGCCTTAAGTTATCGCTGCTCACACCGGCCCGAGATCCGCCCGTCTTCGCAATAGTGTGCTGTTTAAAGCCTGTTTTTGCATCGATTTCTAGCATTTAAGGTATATAGGGTAGCTTAGATACACTTCTACAACATGTAGAGCAAAGAATTCGAGCCTTTGGGGGTGTGCCGGAGAGTCGGAGTCCGACTCATGTGCCGGTGAGTCGGAATATTCGTTTCAGACTCGTTCTCGGAATTGGAAAGTGCGGCACAGTGTGCGGCGATCGTGTGCGGCGGCGAAATCCGCCAAGCAATAACGTGACCAATTTCACCAAGTCTCATGACTTCCAATTCGACGCGTCTCGCAAACTAAGTAGTAAATTTATATCGAAATACTAAACAAGAATGAACGCTGTATCTATTTTTGAGAGGCCTACCTTACAATGGCATGGTTGCGCCTTGCAAGCTGGGTCATGTGGCTGACATCAAATGTGTCAAGTAAGTATGAAGTTACGAAATTAGTAGAGTCCATCGAGCTTCAAGGTACATACCCGCCTTTGTGGAAGCTTCAATGTGAAAGTGCATCTCGACAGAGTCTACACTCAGATATATGTTTACGCAAGCATATCATAGAGGGCGTGGAGTGGCATAGAGAATGAAACAAGTCATGTTCATTGTTACTGTCGCGTGTGCCCACCATGAAGTACCCACCTTTGCGGAAACCTCAATAAAACTTGTTTTTGAGGGCCATTGCTGCGCATGGCAATACGAGTCTTCTGGATCCTTGGGTTCCTTTTTTTTTTTGCTGCTCGTCATGGACCTGGTTTTTAAAAATCTCCGCTGCTCACTCCTGCTTAGCTATGGTGGAAAAGGAGATCTAGAGGATACTTTGATAGTTTACAAGGTTCAGACGGTCAATGAACAAGATCAGGGGGGATGCAATGCCGATGGACCAATAAGGAAGGAAAAATGAAAGTTTGAAGGTACACTGAGCTAGAAACACCGCAATTTTATATACTGTGGAGATCTAGATGGCGACGACGACATATAAGCATTAGGAAATTAGTGAAAACAGACCTATCGACTGGGAAATATCGGAGAAATCAGTATCTGGAATTATCCATGAATAATTCAAAGGGAACTGACCTCCTCCCGTTGACCTACAGAATTTATGTGTCACATATTGTGCATGTATGAACTTAACCCGGGATAAGATGGAAGGAGTACTATTCCACACTTGTTGAACAAAATGGTAGGGGGGATTCTTGGGCTAACCGCGCATATATTCATGAGCAACTGCACTGTAGGAGCTCGTGGGAGGGGTTCTAATGGTGGGAACACCCCCAGAACAGTGGTGGGGATATCACATCCTCGCGTAGGGTGCTATAGTTCAAGTGAGCTTGTGGTGGGGGTTTCGATGATGGTAAGACAGGGTGCCTTCGCCGCCTTCCCTTCAGGTCTGTTTGGATGCAATGCCACAAATCGACAACTAGCGAGTGACTTACTTCACATCTCCTTCATTACGCCGTATGTAACATGTTTGCTACTCTTGCTCTTGTCAACACTGATAATAAACCACGGAATGGAAGTTCATGTTTGTAGTACTCGTCCATTCTTACATATCGAACCCCACCTTCCAGCTTCGTGACTTTGTTGTCCGCACTTTCGGTTCCTTTGTTAAACCTGGTCCGCACTGCCATAATGCGGGTAGTCGGCGTCAATATGACGAGAGGCTGAGAGTTTGGCGAACTGCTTGACACAATAGATTATTATTATAAATGTAATGAACACCATAGGGAGGATAGAACGTAAACTGGACGTGAGTCATTGTACCTAAAAGAAACCAATCAACGTCCACTCAGGAAAACGGGGAGCAGAAGAAAGGAGGAGTGATGACGTACCAGGATTCCAGGAAGCCATGCATACCGATAACCTGGTTACCTAAACTTTCACCACATCGTTCATCGGGCTTGCGCTCTCATCCACGAACGCCTCTTCTACCGAGGTCTTGATGCCCACGAGCTGAAGAAGGGTACCCATCCTGAGCGGTCGATGCCGATAGTTGAGACGATTAGGTTCAAGGACGGTTACCTTTGGGTTTCCCTCACCTTCATGGGTGTCCTCTTCCTTGGTGGGTTGTCATCCACTTTCCCGAGGCGTAACCAGGATCTCATCGACATCACTGCGGTGGGTTCTCGTTGTCATTGGTATGGTGCACATCGTCGCTGGCTTCTCATCGTCGATGGGTTCGCATTTTCAATAGGTTCGCATTTTCGTATCGTCCTCGCAGTGATTGGGCATGAGAGATCATGGTTTTAATGTCCTAGCCACTAGCGTGGTTCGCCATACCATTGAGTTTGAAGGTTGTTCAAGTTAGCGGGGCAGAATCCCTCTGGTTTCTATTCTCCTTTCCTTGGCATATTCCTCCGTCGAGTGAGAGAGGATGGGCCCACATCCCTCACAAGAGGGGAGGGGCACCTGACGGTGATAGAGATTGGATAGAGAGCGAGTTGGGGCACTTCGATATTTTATCTAGATGTTTACATAATATTTTCCCAGTAAAAAAAGACTCGTAATTAAGTATCGTCTTCAATTTGGGAAATTATAATGCGAAATTTGGAACGTTACATCGTCTGTAAATTAATACTGTCCACCAGGTTTTACTACCAAGTTAATCGCGCAAATAGTTCTTGAGATCGTGTGCAGTTACGGCGGAGTTTGAATTCAAGATCAAGTGTGGGTCACGGTTGATCTTGAGTTCATCCCCCACCACCACTCCCTCCTCCAATATACCTTAAGCCACGAACCTACACCCCACCGTTTACCCCTCCCCTCTCTTGAGGTATGCAGGCACAATCACCAGCATCCCCAGCAAGGATCCCAGCCTGCCCCTCCCCTCTCCAGAGGGATGTGGGTGGCTCATCGTCGCTCCACAGAGGATTTGGGGAACGAGGAACGCGGCCAGGGGGTACCCAGGAAGTGGGAGGCCTAGGTGGTGCGTTACAGAAACAGGCCACGACATGTGTCATGCCCCATTTCTCTCATTTTTCCCGCTTCAAACAAACTAACCCAACCGGTATCCTTAAAACGACAGGTAGCGACTAAAAAGAAGATGGCGACTACTACCACAGCAGCGACTACCACAGCAGCGACTACCACAAGGGTCACGGCAACCACAACGGCACAACCACCACCACGACCATACCCAGCGCGAACAGTACGGCCCAACGATGAATAGCGCTGAACGAGGACCCAACAACGACCAGCGAGGCCAGACCCACACCACCCAACAACCAGACCCGCCACCCATTGATAACCCATACCCGCCATCGACAACGCGTACCTGCCATCGGCAATCCGCACCCCCAACTTCGAAAGGGGCACAGCACAGCATTACGTTGCAGAGCCAGCTCTGGCTCTGCCACGTAAGCAAGTCACTCCCTTTTCCGTGTCAGTGCTGGGAGTAGCAGGGTTGAGGGAGACTTCGTCTGGAGCTGTTATTGGGACGCCTAGAGCGACGGTGTAGCGTTTCCTAGGTGTCGGGCTGACGCTTGTTTGCCTCTGCGTAGCTGGTTTGGATGGAGGCGGGAGATCATTCCCTGCGGGCATCGAGCTGATAGCCCACGCAGTACCAGGAGGAGCTGCAGCAGCAGGAGACCGTGAAGGGGACATTGGAGACGGCGAAATCGTGCATCTGCCAAATGACGAAATCGAAGAATAGGATGGAGAAGAATGCATCGTCGGGGTCGTCGACGAAAACGGGGTGGCGCTGGTATTCGGCAACCCCGAGATGGAAACCGACTGCAAGCGCATCGACACGTTGATGGAGCCTGAGGGTGAGTTGGTCGGAGAGAATGCGTCGGGGGTTGATGATGTTACCACTGAAAATGACTGTCGGGTATGTAGCTATTCATCAGGAACGAATGAGAATGTCCTTTACAGTTTCATGTTGAGATATTGGCTTGAGAGATGTGCGACGTGTATAAATAAACTTAATGTTGATCTTTCGTTGTTTCTCTCTAAATAATGTGGAATAATGTCCTGGGTAATTAATGCATAGGTTAATGAAGGGGTGTTGGTGGGACAGGATGGTCAATTGAGGGATCTGGTAAGCCATTCCATACGAACGGAATGTTGATGGGGCAATGTTTTTCATATCTTATCTTGATGATTACATAAGGTATTCCAGGCGACGGAATGTCAATGGGTTGATTTTCATATCGTTTATCAACGTGATTACATAACCTTTCCCAGGCAACGGAATGTGTTGATGGGTTGATAAGTTTCATATCGTTTATCAACATGATTACATAATCTTTCCCAGGCAATGGAATGTTGTGCACATTGCGGGAGGCTGGGTTTAAAAGACCAGCTTTTATAAATAAAAGACTCGTAACCACACCCTCACTTCCTAATAGAGTGGTTTTATTCAATCGCGGGAAGCGTCCACGTAGTTATTGGCGGATACATACTATTATCAGAGAATGATCGCCGCACTTTCCGCCGCACTTTCCAATTCACGAATGCACTCCCCATTGTCTTCTCGAAAACGCACCACCCTCACCCCCTTCATCCTCGTTTCCCTCATTGTAATCGAAGCATCCTCAATCGCCAGCTCCAAAGCAACCGCAGGATCCAATCTTCTTCGACAGGATCCGATCCACAGTGGTCGGGTGACACCGTCGAGTCTGCTGTCGTTGCCATTTGGTTTAGGTGGCGTCGGGTCGGGAATGCCGAAGATGGCGAAGGGCTATCAAGGGAGATATACACCAGGCGGCGCTGAAGGGGAGCATTTTTTTGGTGCGCGAATGGGATGCGACTGAGGTTCGTGTAAACAAAAACAGGACCGGGTTCTTGTGGGACACTGGAGGCATGGGTTGGACGATATGGTCATGCGAGCGCGTCGGGTTATACTGGACAGGCTAGAATGGACTCAATGGAGTAGAACTCGGGGCGGGAGGTTTGTGTCTGGAAGTGCACCGAATAACGCCGAGCTACGCCATTCGAATGTGTCTTCGTCGGCGTCATCCTATGTCCTTCCTAACCCCCACGTTCATCTCGCGACGCGGTGTGGGCCAAGGTATGCAAGGTCCTTCCGTGAATGGATGACGTGTCGATGTTCAGATTATGATCAGGTTATCCTCGGTGGAATTCATTATCGAGGCACCTGGATAAACAGAACAAGGGTGTTGTAGGGTACTTTTCCGTTGTTTCTACAATTCTTTCATTCTTCATTCTTCATTGTTGCCCACCATCTTGCCTATGGGTAATTTTGCCCTCGAACTCCTTTCGAGTCCCCTACCTATTGGTATCGCTCTCATCGTGGCGAAGGTTTCGGCCATGGATGCTGCATGTGGTACGCCTTCTTCATTTTGTTCCCTCATTCTTGTATGGTGGAATTCGAAAGAGCTGGTGATGGAGGAAATATATTCAGAATCTGCATGCACATCCCCGATCGTCATTTGCCCACTTGGAAGGATTAAAGTCCTCCCACCCATAACCTTCCCCAATAGTCGGCTCTGACGAAAATATCATACGTACCGCCCTCGCCACTTGGAACTCGATGGTTGAGAGTAAGCATAGACACAATCTAGCGACGATTACACACGCGGTACGAAAGGTGTGATGGGTCAGATATGGGTGTGGCTTCGCAAAGCCCGGCCCTTTCACCCAACCGATCCTTCTTCCCGTGCCCAGGAGATGCGTTGAAAATCGTTGACCTGCGGATACTTGTCCTTCAACTGGTAATGGATGCTCGCAGGGTCTGAAAATTCATTTCAGATTTCGACATCGGGTGACGCTCGTCGTACATAGGCATGCGCTGGTAGACCTGATGAAGGTGTGCGCCAGGGCGGAGGAGGAAGAATCGGAGATCATTTATGCCACACAGGCTGCGCCTTCCATTGGGATTATCCTACCCGGGCCTCCTCCAGCGGGGGCGATCGCCGAGAGCGTTGGGGGAGAAGGAGAGGACGACCATTGACCGGATGTGGAAGATTCACTGTCGCACAACCTGGTTTCGTGGTCTCATTGAGGCCGGTTATTACGAGGCGGTTCAACTCGGACAATGCGTCGACGCATTGGATCGCTACGATAACTGGGCAGCGATGTGTACGTATGGCTTCAGATCCGCAGTCGGAGGGGTACCATTTCGTTGTCCTGGATTTTATTTATGCCGTTGAATGTGAAAAAGATGCAGTTGTGGTTGAAGGAGTAGAGAAAAGTGGGCGAGAACGACACGGAAGGGGGAGTAGGAGGCAGTCCCCAAGATCGGGCAAGATACGCAAGATACGATGTTGTATCAGGTTCTAATAAATTACGTCAAGACTGTTACTCAATCAGAGCAAGTCGAACCCACTGATGCTCTCTCCGAACCTGTCGTCGAAGATCTACCATGATAAGCATACGTATTATGGTGTTCTTTTCGACGAAGAACGGGTTATTGGGATCTTCGTAAGTTTCATTTCATTTCAAGCGCCATTGTTAGGCCACTTCTCTGATTTTCCATTTCTTCTTTAGACGGGTGCTGCCGAACATATTGAGCGTACTGATGTTCACCACTTTGGATAGGGACTAAGGCGATGGAAGGAGACACATACGGTTGTTGGTTCGTGACGCGTGTAGTATCATTCGAAAATATTTTAAGAAATTCACTAACCGTGCATTCGTATCCTCAGTGCATCGGGAGATATGCCCGTGACAATTATGAGTAAAATAACCTATTTAACGAAGTACCACCTACATCGCATCGATGAAAAATCTAAATACACCCTCAGTCGTTTCATCCATTAAAACTATTAGCTTCAAGTTGACTTTGGCCCATTAATTGATGGGTCTGACAAGCAAGGCGTGGCGAATGCGATCTTGGCCTTGTTTAAATCAATAGGTTTCGTTTACCTAGTGAACCATGGTTTAGACAATGTCAGGATTGCTTCTATGTTCGAATGGGTTAGATTCAATGCGTTTGACTCTCATACCATATGGACGTCCTATAGACCAGTCTCGGGGGCTCATCACAGAGGTTTGGGCTTATCCTTTGCGTCAAATTTGATCCGGTATCCATTTGACTTGCTCTGGTGTAGGATACTGATGCGGGCTAGATGTTAATGATAACGTTTAATATTTATGGTCCTGAGTTCGATATTAAAGCATTTGTAGGGGATACGCCCCTGGAAAAGGACATCCCTGGAAAAATTATCATTCTTCGCTGATATGGATATTTGTGAGTGTTCGAAGGGAGATCTCGTTCGTAGTTAGGTACTAGTAAATGGTTGGATTGTGGTTGAACGTTGAACGTTGAGTACTTATTCGATGTAACTTTCTTGCTGAGATACCACCCGTAATTCTAGCAACTATTTTATGGGAATGTCTCTTAAGTCAAATGTATCCAGCACTTTGACGGCGCTCTCAGCTTCCGCATTAAGTGGAAGGTAAATCCTGTGGTAGGATTTACGAAGGCACGAAGCATAGCAGAGAGGAGCGAGGTGGGCGAAAGTGCGAAGCACTTTCCCGACACCTGCTCTCGCATCCTGTCCTAACCAGGGTGTCCGTCCGACTCCGAACAAACGCTGCGATGGGTGGGAGGGTTAAACCACTCCACGCAGCAGTAACCATCGGTAACTACTTAAATTATGTACTTATTCCTTTTACCCTGTGAAGCAGAATACGAAAGCAAATGCCGAATTGAATGGCGCTGAGCTGGATATGCATGATAGTATGGAGAAGCGAATATTCAAATATTCGAGCTGGTGAAAAAGGGTGTGGAGGGTGGGTGAAAACGAAGAGAAGGGTGCGTAGATGCACCCGAAAAAGCGACGGCGCGTCTCGCCCGAATTGCGACGCGACGGAGAGAAGGACAAAGGACCCGTCATCTTTGTTTGGGTCAGCGATGATGGTAGGTGGTTTGTCACGTGCTTTCTGCTTGTTCAAAGTCCGTATTCTAATCTATGCTGCTCTAAGACGAGAATGTCAACATCTCATTCAATTTCTGGCGGCTGTGAGCTGCTGGCAGGATGAAAAATACGTGCAAGTATAACTAAGCGCACAACAAGGCCCTTGCTTTTGTTATGTGTGGCAACAGCCTCCCCCAATCGCCGTGTGAGAATCCGAGATGCCGAAAATCTGAGTTACGTGGAGGTCAGAGTCATCAAGAGTTATCAAGAGTCATCTTTCCAATGTAACTCCTGGCGGGAGGGAAAGCACCGCATCTTCTCCCGAACAATAACCACTATTTTCTCATGCTTCCCAAACCAAGAGCGCTCACCCTCAACCCTAAGCGAATCACATGCAACCCGCCTGTCAACATTGGACGGCATCGGATGGCCGGTCACTGAGAAACGTGTAACGACACCTAACGACACCGCCGCTGGTCCCTTCCTTCCATGTTCGGATGCATTCCATAACAAATATGCATAGCCAGCCGTCATAAGAGGAATGACACACGTGGAACGTGCCTTTATATTCTGCGCACTTCGAGCTCCGGGCTTCGGCTATCCCAGTGGATTTAGAGCAAGTGGTAGACAGCTACGGCAACACGAGGCTAGCAAATATTGTTGGCATGATTTAAACGCCCGTATCGTATATGGTCCCATGTAATCATGAAACAAATGGGGAACTGCGCTTTGTGATGAATGGCTTCCGAGTCTGTTCCTGCTTTGGTTGTACTTGGGAGTTCCTCTAAATAGAGTCCCACTTCCCCTATCGCTGGGGTTGAGACCATGCCGTTATCCGGTACCGACTTTTCACCATTCTTTGACCCTGTGTGAAGTCATTCAAAGACTGCAGATGGCAGTGTGAGCAGTATGCCACCCATTCAGCCTTGATGACCCAAAGAATCACCCTCAGAATGCGTGGCTCCAAGCCTTTCCCAAACTTAATCGACGCCTGTCAATGGCGACATACCGGGGAGGAATTGAAGTTGAAACTTCCGTAGCCTTCCGACCATCGCCTATCAAGCGTACATTCCGAGCCTCTAAATTTGGACGCAGCGAGTGTGAGATGGTTTTTATATTCAAATCCCTGGGCATTTAGGGCAAAATGCTACATCCCAATGTAGACAGATATTCGGGATTTGCTGTCGTTATTGCCACTCTTTGAAAATATAATGACACTTTCAAGAAGATTTTTTTGTGCGAAAGTGATTCTATGGCCCCAATTTTCGCTTGGGCATATTCAGATTGATTTTTTTGGAAGCCCAAATCTATTTTTAAATTTGCAATTTTTACTGAAGATAGCAATGGGCTTTATGAAAAATGGTTCTGGGTGCAGAAATGGACGAAATTTGCCAGGGTGGCCCTAATGGGCGTCATTTTTGAGTGCATCAATCCCGATTTCTGGACTTATTAGGAAATTTTCGGGTGGTCTGGGTCCTGTTATCTTGTCAAATGTTTAGAGTGATTGACTTCTTGGTGCGGAATGTGGTGCGGAATTTTCTGGGGGTCTGCGCTCCAGCTTACGAAACTTGTATAGGGATAGTGATAGGGATGTTACGCTGAATGACGTGCACCATTCTATATAAAATCCTGTGTCCACCAATCGTACCCTCAACTTCCTTTACCATGCCCCACTACACCAAACCAAAGCAAGTACGCTTCGCATACAAGTTGAACACCTTCCATTCTCCACCGCCACCATCCGTGACAAGGTCCATACCCTATGTTCCATCCTACCCACCCGCGAAGTTCATTATCCCTTCGCGATACGCCCGGCCTGTGCGCCCCCACTCTTACCTTGATGTACCCGGTGTGACATGGGACCTGAGGGACCACCAATCCACCGCATCGCGTAAACATCACTCCATCTCAAGCCGGGCATTACGCGAACCCGCGACGAATCCCCCTCTTCCGTTCCTCACCATTTCCTCACCACGCCTCCCCTGGATGACTAAAGTCTACGCATTAAACAACTCGTTTGTGACAGTGGAAGATGTTTTCTCTTCCATCTACCGCTCGCTACGCTTCAACCTCACACCTTTGGAGTTCAACACGTTCACTCCCACTGATCAGCAACGTGCTACCCGTGCATACAAGCAGCGCTATGAACGTCAGCGCAGCGTTCGCATCTACGAGAAGGAGAAATTTGGCGGCATGAAGCGCGTCGACTTTCTCAGGGGACACACGCAATTCCTTGGGATCTCGAACGATGGTCATCAGTCCGAACAACGGCACCTCCACGTCACTTAATAATCCGAACTTCGTTTCTGGTTAACTGGTCCTTTCGGTATCTCCGATGTTCAAGAATGCATTTTCACTCTATACCTTCCTCCATTATATTTCCTCTCCCAACATACCCTCGGTGGATAACCGGTGGAATCCGCCACTACTCCCTTCGTTTTCAGCATTTGATTCTGTTTGCAGTGATCGTCTCGGCTCTTCCAACCTGTTTAGCGATAGCAAAAACAGAAATCCAAGCGATGCTCTTGCCAGTTACTCCCTGTAACCTCATTTAATGGCCCATGTCGGCCACAAGATGATGATCCCTTCAAAGCGCCCTGGTTTTCATCGGTTTCTATTTCTCTTCGACCTCACGATACACTTATTTATTCCCCTATACGCCTATTATATCTCACTTATAGTAATGAACTCACAGGGTGTCCATAATGCTCTTACGAGATGACCAATCATGATACAACACTCATATCCCATAAGTACTGACGAGTATCATGCTTACGACCTGGTGTCAAGTAACAAGTTAGTGATATAGTTATAACTTTACGAATGACCTCTCCACTACAATAGCAATTGAGTTCAACCTCACGAAATGAAGAGAAAATGTTTTCACTTTCAAACCTATGTAAGCTATGGAGAAAATCTGAAGAATTGAGGCGTACCCCACATCCCAGTTTGGTGCAATGCAGTACCAGAGCGTTCAGTGGTGATGTTCTTCACAAGGGTTAGTGTGTACTCATAGAAGTCGAGTTCCAGCCTGTCCCAAAGCCCATTTGTGCGCGCGTCCTTCCAGAAGTTAGGACTGTCATGCAATGGACAGGCTTTTGGAGTGTAGCTTTTATTATCGGACAGCACGAGTGAACCATGGATCTTCTGGCCGCGGTGGATTATGCGACTCGAACCAAGGTGAGGCCTAATTAATAGGGCTGCACGCCGTACCGTAAACGGCGTACGGCCGTAAGATGACGGTCAAGATACGGTGACGGGATTACCGTCACCCTCACCGTATAAGTACTCTGAGATTTCTCAACGGGACGGTCGGCAAAAAGTACGGCGTGATACGGGGACAGAAGGCTGTACGGTAGACTAAAAATAGAAAAGCCTGAAAAACTGAAGACTGTATTCACCCCAATGCTGATGGATCTGTGCAAGCTGAAGGCGATGCTTAAGGAGCACAAGGGTTCGAATTTCAGGGCTGGAGGCTTGCGCGACGGAGGGAAATGATATCACGGCCACCTGAAAAGATGCGCTCCATGGCAACAGCAGAACTTCGAGCAGCGTAATGTTGTTGGTAGTACTTGTACAGCTCAGTTTTGGCTTTCTCGAGCAAGGTCAGATTGATCCGCATAGTCAGTGAGCCTTCTTTTATGAGATATTCCGGGGTCAGCGCTTGCAGTGCCGTATAAGCCGTCATAGCCGTATAGACACCGTCATGATACGGCTCTAGGGTCACCGTTCCGTACCGTAAACCGTCCCGTCTCCACGACCAAATTTCTTTTGACGGGACGGCGACGGCGTGCAACCCTACTAATTAACTAATTAACTAGTTAGTTACTGTTGCTACCCGACTCAAGGAGACTTACTTGTAAGTAGTTTCTCCATTCTCCGAGCTCGCGTACGTCAATCGTTTAAAGGGGGAGAGTTCAAGAGGCCACCAAAACCAGGTTAAAGATTCTTTGATTTCGATCTGCTGATCAGGAGAGAGATCACGCTCAAATAGCGCTGTGTGAAGGCCGAGCACCCCCGCTTGAAAGACCATCCACCTCAGAGGAGGCCGGCTGCGATCCACCCCAGCGTTCACAACATTCCTGCCGCCTCTAAATACCAGATATCGCCAACGCTATTGCTAGAACGGAAAAACGTAAAAAGAGCGTGCACTTACACATCCGAGTGTATCCCCACAAACCAGACTTCCATTATGTGTGGGGGATTTCTCGTTGACTTCAGCCTGGCTTTGGAGTGGCCGTCCATAGCTTCATGTTGTCGGAGGGTTCATTGTTGGCTATTGGACCATCAGCATTCACACCGGGAGGATTGTTGTCTTTGCGCGGCAGTTCGTCGTTGATGGGTGAAGCATTCTGACCCTTCTCTGTTGCGCCAGGGGGCAGTGATATCCCTCCATAAGCGTATTCTGGCAAGGACTTGACCCGCCGCTCATCGAGAGCCAGTGCATGCCGGAAATAGCGGACATGTTTCATCCCGTCAATTATCCAAGAGAGTATGCCCTTGCTACGCGCAATTCCAGTAGACGAAACAGTATCCCTGAGATCTCGTCGTCAGAACAGGACGTCCAGAACAGTAGCTTTAGAATCACACATCGAGCACCCACGAAATGGACGGTTACGTCCTTGTATGAGAACGCTTTCTTAAAACACTCCGCCATGGACATCTTGTTTTCGTCCTGCTTTGGCGACGATCCAACTGCGCTGACATTCTGGATCGGAATGTAGCTCGTATATACTGAATATCATCAATTGGGTACCAGAAGAGAAGGTTTATTCAAGCGTACAATGGTACTTGAGTCTTATAGATAAGGCCGACCTATAAATTTTCGGTGACGTTATTTCAGGCCTTGGGCAGATAGAAGATACCGCACCTTGTCGATCATCGCTGGGAGAACTCGGACCTGATATGCGCCACGAGAAAACCCTAGACACCTCTTAGCGTTGAACAAGTGCAGATCAAATATTCTACCAATGCACCGAACAGATACATACAATAACCAGATGATAGTTGTCCGATAGCCATCGATACGCAGCCAAAATCGTTTGTTCAAATTTCCTGAATGAACACGAGGTGAACCGAGAGCATGAACCAGATAGCAGCGACTCAACACACCACGCAATCGCCAAATCGACCTTGTGTAAGGGCCTGGCGGTAGAATTTAAACGACTTCCAGGACGGCTGAGCGTACGTCCCAATTACGCTATTGTACCAGGTTCGCTGGTTATGCTCATCCTCCTTCAAGATGAGGTTATGTATATAATTCGATCACGTTTGTGTTCTTTTCAATAATATGAGCTTAGGATCGCAACTGGACAACCCTCCAGAACACATACCTTCTCTCCAAACTCATTTGCGGTGCCGCCAATGCAAACGATGAGGTTTCGACTGTTCGGTCCATGGGTAGACTGCTTGGGTTGTGGGGCTGAATGCGGTGAGCGATCCTCGGTGGTAGCACCGCTCGTAGTTGGATGTTTGACTTATCAGGCAAATATGAAGCCGTTCATCAAAAAGTACATGCGGACGAGATACATATCATCATGTTCTTTACCAGAGATATTGTGATCTTCTGCCATCGAGGAGAGGACATGGGGGGGGAGGAAGCAGGGGGTAACTTGAGACGGGTGCATATTTCAGGCAGCTCGTGAGTATGAAGAAGTCTTGCAGAAGATGATCACAAATTCCTGGTAACATGTTGAGAGGAATCCTGGTTCGAACGCAGTTCAGGCACGCGGCAAATTTATTAGTAAAATAAAATATCCAGTGCAATCTTCCGATTTGGAAGTCAACTGGGGCGTGTGCACCGGAGTTAGCCATTGCGACGATGAAGCGAGGGTTAGAGAGTGACGAACGGCTGGATTGTTGAGCAATGGGCCGAGGATTTGAGGATCATGCGTTTGTGGAAAGAACAGGTGTACGTTCAGGAAGCTGTACTTACTCGGAGGTTTAAATGTTTATGGGTAGATGAACAGCATAAGTGCCATTCTGGGTTATACCTGCCTATTCCGTCAGTAACCAATATTTGTTTTCCTTGACTCGAGTCCAACCTTACTTGCGTCTTGTAACACCCCGACATGCTGCACGAACCTAGAGGTCAGATGCACAATGCCTCGATGCCGAAAGTAGACCACATACCTCCTGTCTCCTATCCAACCCACTAATCGAAGCAAGAAATGCAGTGAGCACGTGGTGGCAGCATTGGATAATACAGATGCCTGGTTAGCATTCATTTGCAACGACACATGCGTCCTTTGGCGGCGGTTCCAAGTAACTGCTGTAACGAGGAATGTTTGAACGGGGTGGATTGTTGAGTCGAGTGGCGTATTCGTCCCGTTCAGTTACAATATGGAAATAGATGAGGCACGATGGGGAAAGTTATGGAGTAGTGCCAAGTGGGAAAATGATGACGATTGGGGATGCTTATTACATATGGAATGACCACCATTTTTGCTTTCGACCAGCTCCATTGAATCGCGCAATACAATGATGGGAGAATAAATGAAGGTGGTGAAATGGTGGACCGTATGCTGCATCCCCAGCCAAATCCTTCTCCACGAGCGTTACCAATAGGTAAGGGAATCAAAAAAACGGAACTAGAGCGTAGATTATCCATCGGCGAGACGATAAGCAATAAGCGAAGAGGGATCAAGAAGAAAGAATGAAAGGGATATAGAAATGACAAAAACACACCAAAACTTAGACAATACCACAAACTCGTGCACCTGCCCCGCGCCACCGTCGCCCGATGAATATGTGGGCTAGGAAGAGCAGGAAAAAATGCAGATCGGGACACGTTCCAATGGTGTCGCTCCCAATCGTTGGCCGGTAATGACCATATAACCACCCTTGGATCCTGGTCACCATCCCACCAGCATTATCCGGTGCAATCCCCGACACAACCCTCGTGCCCGTACTTCCATTCTTGTCCCGTTACACGGCTCTTCGCTGCATCCCACCCAGGAAACACACTCGTCTCCGAGCCACGTCTGCCGTAAGGCTGCAAGATATCCGCGCCTGACACCCCTGCCATCTTCGCCTCAAGCCGACTCGAAGTCGACTGCTATGAAGTGGATCTTGCCGAGGAAGGAGAGATCCTGAGGGTTGATTTGGAGCTGGCGTCTGAGGACGCTACGGCCCCATGGAGGGAGGAATACAAAGACGAAGCCGATGAGGGTGGAGGTATGCGATAAAACGAGGGGAAGGCGAACAACGGTGCGGGTGTATCCTACTGGGCGCGTAGGTTCCAGGATAGTAGATAGTACTTCCCCAATGCGCACTTCCCCGTGCATCGTCGTCGTTGTCCTTGATGCGGAAACACCCGAGTGGTATTCGCAGGTGAAATTTTATTAAATTTAGAGTGCACCGTTGAGGATATTGTTTTGAGAGATAGTGCCAGGGGCGAAGATGAAATAATGTACGTAGAATCCTGCGAAGGGATATGACACGTACTCTCATCGACGGCATGCAGCGTATCGAATGTGGTCGAGGACAAAACATATCAAGTTGACTAGGTGGCAGTACTCCACCTGCGAGGGGAAGGGCAAAATTAGTTGTCCAACCGAACATTGAATAGATAGACGAAATCTGTACCGCCCATTCAATCCATTCCACCTTGCGTAATGTATGACATCTACCCTGCATTTATCGTTCATGACAGCGCGTTTTGAGGCCACTGCGGCGGCCGTCCTCTTTCCGCCTCCCGCACTCTGACCCACAAACGAGTCCGTCATACCAGCCACCTCCTTATAGCCTGTGCCTTGTCTCCAGAGGAGGAAACGACAGTGGCCGTCGCCTTGTGAGTACGTCGATGGCCGATCCCAGGATGGTTAATGCAATGACAAGCGAGTGGGGGTAGTCCACGATTATGCCTATGAGGTGATGTTAGGGTGCCGAAACAGAGAAGAGAAGAGGATCTCATACTGAATCCTTTTCAGGAATCGCGCTTGAACAAAAACTAGATTTCAGTCGTATAAGGTGTAGCGAGATGAATAGAACATATAGAAAAGATAAAAAAGAAGGCAATGAGCCAGGTAAGGGTGAACTTGGGTTAATGAAATCGTATCTGACACGACCAACACGTGGGGCGAACTACGCATCTGTTCCATAGAGCGACCACCCAGCGTCTCACAGCAGAGATTTAGCAGATGGAAATGGTGGTGAATTCCGGTACGACAGTGCCATGAATAGTCTGTTCATCGCATGGAAGTTACGGTGTAGGACTTGCAGGGAGGTGAGCGAGATGCAGAATGAGCCCCATGTTTGTCATTGGCAACGGTCGGTGTCTGAATTCCCAAGTCAATCAACATCCACCTACTAGTGAGCGGCCAAACAGGGTGGAAGGTATCGGCAGGCGTGTAGGTCGTCGACAAACAACGAAAAATCAAAATCGAATTCCCGCTTTGGGGTTATCGTCACGTGGATCAAGATTCAAGCATCTCATCTGAGGGCATATTTGTGGAATTATTTCTGCCGCTCATTCGTGAACCAAGAAACATGGTTTTGCATTTAGTTGGAGCATGAATTTTCTTCTGTCTCCATTCCACGATACCATTCTTATCCGCTCAATCAATTGGATACAATGACATCGTCTGCCAGCAGTGGCAACTTCTCCATACGCCAGCGAGGAGCTCCAGCGGGTTTTGAAAACGGTCAACACCTTAAAAAGATACGACTCAAGAAATATTGACCTCAGCCTCCTAGTTGCTTTTTTATACAGAAAAATTAAATCACTACAGCGTTGCTCCTTTGTACGTGGATTATCATTTTTGCTGCCTTTGATTGACTCAATGTCAGCTCGGTTTATGTACATTTTTTGTCCAGTCTCCACCTTTTTTCCATGGTATAGAATATTAGAAACTCATTTTGATGTTTAGGTCACACAAGGTTTTATGACTTCCATGGGGTGCCTCAGGCGCCGCTCGAGCGTGACTAGTCTGTTTATGGACATCCTTCTATTCCAAAGACTTGATCAAGATATTCTATTATCTCTTATTTTCAATTCCAGACGTCTATCTGGGTTGGACAGAATTTTGTATAAATATGATCATTGAGACCGAAAGTGGAGACCATGAAGGACGAATGGGTGAAATTCACTCCAGTGGTGAGTATCTCATTATACAAGAAGTTACCAACACAAAGCCATTCTGGAAGCTACTGAAATTTTTACCACACCTCGAGGAACTTGGCAATCTCTGAAAGCAGCCGTGTGGAAGGAGGTTTGTAGTATTTCAACGACTGCGTGGCCTATATGTGGAGCGCTTGAAAGCCTTAGGAGGAAAGGCCAGCGAGGTAAGATACGTAGTGGACCCATAAAAGAATCTGACGATCACTGATACAATACATCCCTTATTGTTCGCGAGGGAGAAAAAAAGAAATCAGGATTAAGAAAGGGGATTAACACTAATATGATCCTCATTACGTTCGAACTTTCCACTGATTGGGGTCCATTATCAAGAAGTAATTTACTTCCTTGACAGTGGAAGGAGGAGGGACACCGGATTCGTTCGCGCACCCTCTACTGTCTGTGCTTAACGGCCTTGTCTTGACCCTTGACCGGAGGTGTAGGTCTGCCCTTGTGTCGGAACCTAAAGGCTCCGCCGTAAATCACCGTCGATAAGGCTCAGGGATATGAATGGGAACCTACGCCGAGGTAACGCTGGCTGATGTTGAGTCAGAACTACTGCCTGGCGAGACAGAGGGCGGATCGCTTTCAAAGTTGAATCGAAAAACAGAAAAGATTCAAGGGGCTCGAAAGACATCAGGCAGATGGTACACTGACCCTGCGGGGGGTGTGGCGGTGGAACTCGTAGTAGTATCCTGGATTGATGTGCTTAGGTTGTAGGCATCGACAACTTTCCTATAGACGAGGATCGGAGCAGGTGCGCAATGGTGAGAGTGGGTTCACTGCAACTAATGAGACTCACCCGACGCTACTAACAATAACACTTCCGATACCCTTGTCATCTTTCTTTGGGGGGATGTAGTTGCTCATCGAGTAAATTGTCTTTGTGACTCAAAGTCAGGCGCCGGATTATATAGAATCTGGCACCAGGTCGTGACACTGTACATTGCGCGACTAGTGCACAAAGAGGACGGCTCTTTTCGCAGCTTTCCACCATACCATGACAGATGTCTAAATAATCCATTTGGTAAAAATAGCGAGACATGAGCACGGGGGAGAAAAGGCCATGAATACAGATGCACTGATAAGCGATGGTCAGCTGGGTGGGTTTAGCGGCCCGGAAGCAAGGCCTGGGAATTTCATTATAGCTTGGCAAGTCACGTCTTAGCATGCTCTGCAATACCCACGACATAAGCGGCTGAGCCAAAGTTAAGGTCCCATTCAACCAAAAACAGGATAACTGTTCTCAGCAACAACATTTGAAGACAACTTTCAATGAATACGGTGCTGTTAGCTGGGACTGGGGAACCTGCGAAGGCACAGGCTCCGAGGCAGGGAGATGAGTTATCCGTCTAACATTTTTTATGAGCACTGCGGACTGAGATTTGACTGAGATGCTATGAATCACGTCAAAATTCACACAGCTATCAGCAGGCATCGACTTCAACCGAGCATTTATAGTAGTATATCGGAGACGTTATCAAGATCGGTGATTGTGGTGATCATCTACTAATAAGTTGAGATACCGTAAGTGATCTGTTATTTCTGCAAGCATCATCATGAGATAGTTGGGGTCGATACATAAAGTTGTTATTTATTGAGAAACCCCGGTGTCAACTTGAAAATATTCCTTGTGCAGGAACCCATTATAGACCGGCGGTCATTTTGGACTCGTCCGGAGATACCAAATATAGAAATTCTGAATATTTTGTTGAAGCTCCGTCGCTAGCATCGACTTGGCATCGACATGGATTGAGTGCCTGGTGTGTGGTCAGTATATCGAAGTCTTGGATGTTCAATTCAATGACCAGGGTTCTAATAGATCATTGTAGGATTGCCATCGCAGCTGAGGTCGGACTTGAACAATTATCGCAACACCTCCCCTTTGTGTACAGTGTGCACGATGGATGTTTTCAACTTCCTTCATAGCCAGTCCCCTTCTTTCATTCGTACTACGACAACCTGTATTTACGTACCTTCGTATTTGATTTGGATCCCACCTCTACGTGTCTCATCCGAACCTTGCAGCTTGAGATCCCAAGACCAGACCCTCCACTCTTGACACGTCCTCCGAACTTGGGCCCGGGGACATCCAAGTCTCCACAACATGTGTTCGTGTATGTCTTATGGAGGCCGGTAAAAACAACCATATTTATTCTCGTGTCCATCCTCCCCTCCCAGAGTTGCCAAGTAGGCTCACCACGACAGAAGTCTAAGAGCTATCCAAAATGAATGGGCGTGTAACCTATCTTATACAAATCTTTGCACAGCATATACATTGTAGCATTTATAATACACTAACATTGACCCCGCCTGAGAAATAAGATAGGGTGAAAATGACAAGAATATTGCTAGATGCATGCTCGATATCACGCACAGCGAGCACAGCCTCGGACGGTGTCCGGAACAGCCATGATGCCCATTGATGGGCGGTGATGGGAACGTTGATGGCGGTGTGACAAATGACAGCCAACAGCGTCGGAGTAATCGGCCTCACGCCAGGGGCGAAGTACAAGCGAAGTATAGAGTTTCCACAAAAATAGCACATAAAGGGTTTCTCATTAGAATCATCCTATTTAATCGCTATCCAAAATTAGGCCCATCTGGAGTGGAGGGGCACTGCTTTAGCCATGATATTTTACACATCACATAATGGGGTACAAGACTACAAATTTCGCAGAGTTTTACCGTTTCCATGACAACACCGCCAACAAAGTAGAGTGCAAAATTGGCATGCAAAACCCGCTTGTAGTTTTGCGCCACATTTTTCCCCGCTGCAAAATAATCTGGCCACAACAGTGGGGGGAGAACTGCAATTTGAGAACCACAGCCAGCTGTAAAGGGAAGAATACACTTAGCTCCAAACCGGTGGATTTTTCAACCTGACTCGGATAAAAATGCAGTGGTTCTCGGTCCAGTTATTCAGCGTTGAATATTCAGTGGCAGTGATAATGGTGGCAACAATCTATGGTTCTATGTGTCACATCATGTCAATTACTTTGCTGTGGCACGAGGGACAGGGACATAAAGGCTGGCAAATGAACCATAAGTATCCTCGCAACTGCTCTCCCACTACCTTGCCTCACATTTGCCATACCTTTTCTACCAATGGAACAACAAGGAACGGCCAACTTGAAGTTTTCTCAGGATTCCTCCCCGAATCTTGGATCCCTTCGTCCCATTGTAGCACAACGAACAGCTAGGTATGATGTTGTGAACAAGTGCGTTGGTTCAATGGTCAACCCATTTATAAAGCACTGAATTTCTCTAATTTCTAGAGTTCAGCGCTCAAACTGTATTATTGAGCCTGGGAAATTTCTCTCAACCTTGTGGGTGGTATTTTCAATTAACTCTCGTGTTTTTTGAACCAACTCGCCACCAGGCCTACCTACCTTCCGCCGCAATGGTCAGATTCAGTTCATCCAGAGGGTAAAATTTACTTCCACCGGAATTCTGGTCTACGGGTCGTGACAGAGTCCTATCTGTACAATTCCGTGACTGCCGAAAGCATCTGTGCTTGGGTCATAAAGGTTGAGGAGCGAGCATCTAAGAAGGGTTTTGCGTTCACAGACCGTACGGAGCTCTTCCTCGAACTTGACGGCAATGATTGCAACTATTATTTCGTGGACCATGGTATCCGAACGCTCTTCTGGCTTGATGCGTATCACACTTCTGAACTTGGAATTTTGCCTGTCGTTTCTTCCTCGCATCTAAGTAAGCTTAACCTTCTCGGGTTGGTTCCACGGAATTCTGATGCTCTATCTTAGAAACCCTGCTGGAAGCTCAATATTGGACTCACATCGAAAATTTTTGTATGCACATTGGTGGTCTTCCTCTTAAGACGATCGACGATCTTATTGATACTTTCTCTCATGCTCTTCTCGGTAGGAAAATTCTAATTTGGTGTGTTATATTTAAATTTCACGATTCCCAATCACTATAGATACTCTCACTTCTACACAATCAACTTTCCCATACAATAGTTCGGACTGCGAAAAATTTGGTAGTCTCTTAATTTCTTCACGAGGTAAGGGGAACGCAAAATTTCTGCATTGCCCTGTCCTAACTCCATTTTACTTAGATCGATTTAATGATGGACGCACGGTTTCCATCGTTGGCCGATTATGGTCCATAACAAGTGAGTTCCGGCAGTGCTCCGTGCTAAACCATCATTCTGACTATATCCTAGTGTATGCCCGATATGAAACGCATTATGGCGAAGAGCAATCCCGGCTGTCCCGGGAAATCTCGATTATAGCCACAGACGGGCAAGAAATTCAATGGACCAAACCTCTCATCTCCATCTTGTCTCTTCGAGCCGCCGACCAATTCGCCGACCATCTTGAGGCCCTGTTCGTCGACGAATTCGTCTATGGACATGCCTGGGACACCTTCATGACAACCTGTATGAAGGGATGGCAACAATCTAGCTTCAATTCTACTGCATTGCTTCTGTGTGTACCCTTCTAGTACCGCTGATCCAATTACTAATTTTTGGTCGTCCTATCTAGCCTTCATGTCTTATGCTTCTTCCTCCCTGTCTCCCCTCTTCTTGCTTATATTTCAGGTGGTCTTGCCTGCCTTAGTCTCTTGACCTCAGTACTTCTTATTCATCGTCACGAAGAGCTTGATATGGTGGGAGCAGCCCCAGCTCATGCCTATCTTGAAGCAATTAAATCCAAGTATTTCGGCATGCAAGGTGCAGCTTTTGCATACGCCCTCCCAAAGGCTTTATTCCTGTATAGCATCATCGCCTTCCTATCTCAATGGGGCTTCATCGTCTCCCAGCATATCTGCCTTCCCCATGCCTCTTTCTTCATCAGTGCGATATTCATCGCCTTAATCGCATTTCAATATGCCACGTCTCGCAGTCAACTGCCTCGCCTATCCTTCTCAAATAGGTGGCTCCGCTCAGCGAAAGAAAAGGAAACGATGGTGTAGGGTACTTGATGAGACCTACGGTCCTCTCCTTTCTAAACACTGCCTTTCAGGATGTGGCGTAATTCCTCCTCGAGAAAAGGATGCATTTACTTTTCCTCTAGGTGGCAAACCCATCCACCTCGGCGATTCCTCTCACCGATACTCGCTTGTCCAGGAATTGAATGAGTCCTGAGTCAGGCGACATTTGTATTATCATAGAGTGCCATACCACTGTATACCCCTTCAATCCGGATATGTAGGAATAGCTCAATAGTACCAATTGCATCATAGGATTACCCAACGCGTTCTCTTTTTCCAGAGTCAATGTTGTCACTGGCCTTCGGGAAAATACAGTACCCATAGGGACACACAACAGACTAAACAGGAAACCGAGTACAATGATATTTGGTTCGCCGAAAATAGTCAGTAAAATGGTATAGGTACCGATTGGATAACATTCCGCTTTTAGAAATCTGGGACGTACTTGGAGAGTGTCTTGAGCAAAGTCATTTATAAGACTCAGTGCGCGCCATTTAGTACCGGTAGCGGGGTTGAGGTAAACCAGATATTGGGCGTCATAATCACACTCTATCGGAGCACTCTGGATCACGTTATTTTCATCCTCGGCACGCCCATAGAGTCGACAGAAGGATATTTTAAGTACAAGGGTCTGTAACCGGTTGTCTGCATGCCGTTCCCCTGAGCTGACCAACCACCTACGGCAGGACAGGGCACTGTCATTTCACTCTTTGCAGATGTGATAAGGACTCCCGAGGTGCGCCCCGATACAGGATTCCCCTTTCACCTTGTACTAACTCGGAAATGCATGGGCGATAGGCAATTTATAGAGATCTGGTGCCACTTAACGTCTGCCCTTTTCATGGTTGTATAGTCGCCGCTGACTCAACAATTCAGGCCATCATCCCATTTCGAATTATGCAGATTATGATTCTTTTCATCGGGGTAAATTCAGCCAGGTCACCCCTTTTCACTCCGGATAGCGGAGATGGGTGCTGTGAGGTACTGCTGCTGAGGTCGCGCTTTGCAAATTGACAGTTCTCGCCAGTGATCAATTTTAGATAAGAGTAAATAAAAACATTGGGTATCGATGCCAACTATCTGATATACTATGTAGATGCTTGCTTGCTGGTGGCTGTGTGGATTTTTAACGTGATACATCGCATCTAGTGCTCATCAAAAATGTTAGACGGTCACCCATCTCCCTGATTCGGGGCTCGGGGCCTGTGCCTTGCCAGGTTCCCCAGATGACAGCACCGTATTTCTTTGAAAGCTATCTTCAAATGTCGTCGCTGAGACGAGCTACACCGTTTTTGGTCGAATGGGACCTTGACTCTGGCTCAGCTGCTCGTGTTGTGGGTATCGCAAAGCGTGTGAGGACGTATCCCACCGAATCATCCGAAATGCCCAGGCCTTGCTTCTGGGGCGCTAGACACACTCAGCTGACCATCGCTTATCGGTGCATCTGTATTAATGGGTTTTTCTCCCTCCGTGTCTCGCTGTTTTTAGCAAATGGATTATTTAAGACACCTCACATGGTATCTCTGGAAAGCCGCTCAAAGAGCCCTCCTCTTCGTTGTGCGCTAGTCACGCAATGTATAGTTTTGTCATCGTCTGGTGCCAGATTCTATATAATCTAGCACCTAACTTGGAGTCACAAAGACTCTTTGCTCAATGTACAACATACTCCCGAAGAAAGATAACAAGGGTATCGGAGGTGCTATCATTGGTGGGGTCGGGTGAGTCTTATTAGCTCCAGCGAACCCTTGGCGAACCCACTCTTATCATTGCACATCCACTCGGATCTTCATCTATAGGCAAGTCGTTGATGCCTACGACCTAAAGCCCACAAACCAGAATACTACTACGCATTCCATCGCAGGGTCAGTGCACCATCTGCCTGATGTCTTTCGAGACCCTTGAATTTTTTCTGTTTTCCGATCCAAAGCAACCCGCCCTCCTTCTCGCTAGGCAGTAGCCTCGAACCGAAATCTGCCAACACTTCCTCGGCGTAGGTCCCCATGCGTGACCCTATGAGCCTTATCGATGCTGATTTACGGCGGACCCTTTAGGTTCCGCCCTAAGGGCAGAGTCACGCCTTCGGTCAAGGGTGCTGTCAAGACTAAGCCCCCGTCTAACTAGAGGGTCCGCGAACGAATCCGGTGTATCCTCTCCCTCCTCCTTCCACTGTAATTAGTGCTAATCCCCTTCCTCAATAAATTTTTCAAAATTCCTCGCTGGTGTATGGAGAATTTGCCACTGCACGTCATCGTATCTAATTGATCGAGTGGATTTGGAGTGGATAAGAACAAGATAAGAATAGCATCGTGGATTGATCGTGGAGTAGGGACACAATAAATTCATGCCTCAAATTAAACGTAAAGAAGTGTCTCTCAGTTCAAAACATCCTCAGATGAGTATGAGTGAGTATGGCATGCCAGGACCCTAGCGGCTTCGATCTCAAAGTCGGATTGTCTCTTGATTCACGTGACGATAAGTTGCCACACACAACCAAAGCAGGATGTCATTCGATTTTTGTCTTTGTTGAGATACATCGGCCGCTCACTAGGTGGGTGCGGGAATCCAGAATGACCATTGCCGACAAACATGGTGCTCGTCGTCCATCTTGCTCTTGCTCATCTCGCTGCGAGTCCCACACCATAACTTCCGTGCACTGGACGGATTATTCATGGCATTGTTGTACTTGAACCATAACCTAACTCTCCGAGTCGGATTCAGTATGAGATCCTCCTCTCTTCTCCGTTTCGGCACCCTAACATTACCGCATAGGCATAACCATGGCCCACCCCACTCGTTTGTCATTGGATTAACCATCCTGGGATCGGTCATCGACGGACTGACAAGACGGCAGCTATCGTCATTTCCTCCGTTCGAGACATGGCGTAGGGTTTGCGGAAGCGGCTGATATGACAGACTTTTTCGCGGGTCGACGTGGGCGGGAAAAGGACGACGGCTGCACTGGCTTCGAAATACGCTCTCATGAACGAGAAAGGCGCAGGGTGGATGTTATACATTGCGCGAGGTGGGATACATTGAATCGGCGGTATGCATTTTGTCCAACCATTCGATGTTCTGTTGGTCAACTAATTTCACCCTTCATCTCGCCCAGATGCCACCCAATACCCTACATGATCTGTCCTCGACCACATTCGATACCCTGATTACCATCAACGAGAGCTCCCTCGAGCTTCCTGTATCCCTTCGCAGCTCTCTACGTATCGTAATGCATCTTCATTCCCAGCGCTATCTATCAAACACAATATTTTCAACGGCGCAATGTGTATTTTAGTAACTCTTCAACTGCGACGAAGGTATCTTTTCGCTGGATTCGGCAAGAACTTGGAATAATATCGACAACTACAATGAAGGACATACTGCTAGTATCCCAGAATCTACCTGTCCGAGTAGGACTCGCCCTCACCTAGCGTTCGCCATCCCATCACCTTCTCGCAAACGCTCCATCCTTGCCTCCCTCTTTTCTTGGTGTCGGATTGTTCGGAGACTCTTTTCTTCTTCGGCGGGATCCACTTAGCGGCAATCGGGCGGCATACCCCCAAGTTTATCATTCTCGCCATTTGAGTTAGGTTGGCGCTGGGTTGGGGATAAGTTAGAAGATGGTAGTGGACGATTCGGGCGGATGTCCATCAGGCGACGCTGAAGGGAAGAGTGTGTTTGGGTGCGTGGGTGGGGTGTTGCGCGAAGATTCATGTAAACAAGATGTGGAACGGGTTCTGGTGGGACGCTCGGAGGAGGGATTGGAGATATGGTCATGCGAGTGTGTTGTGTCTGGAAGTGCACCGGATAACACTGGGCGATGCCATTCAAAAGCGTCTTCATCGGCGTCGTTCTCTGTCCCTCCTAACCCCCACGTTCATCTCGCGACGTGGCGCGGGTCAAGGTGTGTGAGGCCCTTCCGTGCAAGTATGACGTGTCGAAGTTCAGATTATGGTTAGGTTGTCCTTGGTGGAATTCGTTATCGAGACACCTGGATAAACAGAAAAAAGGTGTCGTAGGGTATGTTTCCGTTGTTTCTACATCTCTTTCATTCTTCATTCTTCATTCTTGCCCATAATCTTGCCTATGAGTAACCTGGCCCTCTCCAACTCCTTTTGGGACCCTTACCTATTGATATCGCTCTCCTCGTGCCAAATTCGAGATCACCAAGTATAATGACAGGCGGAGTATAGGTTTAAACAATTGCATGTCCGTAATTATTTCTTGCCACTCCCACTGTCCACAGTCCGTTCTTATTCTCGGGCTTCCTTGCCTAGGTCTACCGGAATGCTCATAGCTCATCGCGCTGATTGGATGTGGTCTGATGGGCCTGCCGACACCCAGACCGATAAAACTCTTCATCCAGGAGAAGTATAGAGGAAGTTCCGTTTTACGCCCAGCCGACTCCAACGCCAGGGTTTATGTCGACAATGACAGTGGAGATCTGAACGTGAAGAACGTGGGCCAGGGCTTTTTGATGTACTACAGCATTTTGCACGCTCGTTGGGATTTAGGAGGACCGTTTCCCGCCTTTTGTCGCTGACCCTTCGGGCTTGAACTATCCATCAAGAGTGTTGGCGCGCCAATGTCAGGTTAAATCCCCATTGCGAATCCACATCCCCACTACCCATGAACCAACTAACCCCCTACAAGGTTCTTGTTCATCGTTATTTAGATGTTCGGAAAAAGAACGCGATCATTGGAATCCCATATCCTCGTGCAAGTGCTGATGCAAAATCCACTTATTGGTCGTATCGACGTGTAGTACTTAGGAGAATTACTTTCTGGACAATGATCGGCTACATAATGTGAAAAAATCTTTTCGAGGCCGAGTTACTTGGCATGAAGATTTATACACCATTAGATTATAGACTCCTATTCCGCATTGTACAAAACTCTAATCCTAGTTTTATGTGAACTCGACAGCGACCGAATGAATGCCACACAACTTTTCACCTGTCGCATTTGCCGCATCGACGTCCAAAGCAGCACCTCAGATAGGAAGGTCGGCGGGACAGGACAATTAACATCATACCGGCACACACTCGGCGCTGCGATCGAGGTGCCCTCAAACCCACCACGGCGATACGCGACCTCGTTCCTCTCCTTAACCATGGAAAGAATATCCATCCCGGCGTAGGACGCAACCTCCAACGTTTCTAACAGCGGCAACATTTCACCCTGAGCTATTAACTCTATCGCAGTTTCGGGGATATGAAGTCCAGCTGGGAGACGTAACATTCGTACCATGCGCAAAATCGAAAACAAGCCGTCGAGGTTCTGCTTTATCCGCGGGGTAACAAGGTGAGGACCACCCAAGCTTGATTGAGCGGCACCCCCTCCAAATCCACCAGGTAACAGGAAATCC
>Ga0307513_10001954_pt1 | contig 29167 bp, 31 predicted proteins | sample 15_EM_MG_FD_202174 | JGI IMG/M metagenome (GOLD analysis project Ga0307513, IMG submission 202174) | Populus trichocarpa ectomycorrhiza microbial communities from riparian zone in the Pacific Northwest, United States - 15_EM | ecosystem: Host-associated > Plants > Roots > Unclassified | place... | reverse complement strand
CGACGACTTTTTAGTGGAGGCATCGACGACGACGACGACAGCGACGACGAGATAGTCGAGGCATCGACGACGACGACGACAGCGACGACGAGATAGTCGAGGCATCGACGACGACGACGACAGTGATGACGAGATAGTTGAGGCATCGACGACGATGTAGACCGCGTGGTGGTGGCAAGGCAGTGCGGCGGCAGCTCAAGTTCCAAGTTAGCAGATATTAAGTGGCGACAAGTTAACTTGGAACTTGGCGGGGGAAAGTTCCGGCCAAGTTAACTTATAAGTAACGTTGCACACACTCGAACTTGTGGCGCCCGACGTCCCTCCTCCGATCAGACCATTGCCCCTTGACGATGCCGTGGCTACCCCTGTCCAAACTACTCTTCTGCTTGCACTTATGCCCCGACTGACAACCTGACTTCCGGCGAACCGCACTCGCCCACATCCACACTGTCACGTCCGTCTGACACAAATCCATCATCGGCGAGGGGATCAAAAGTCCGGCGTTCTGTCAGAGCCAGGTGCGACAGATGCGCAGTTGGGAGGGAAGGCAGGACGTATCGCCTGTGTTACAGAGGATCCTAAACACAAACAGGCGCACCCGTGCGTTTTCGCTTCTGTAATACAGCGCTGCAGAACGTTCCAACCTTGTATACAGCTCCCTTCACTGAGCAGTTCTGCTTGCACGAGGCGTAGGCTCGGGCGATGGCCGACGCCTCTATCAGGGTCTGCAGCCTTCCCCACAGCATGCGTTCCACGCCGTTTTCTCGTGACTAACTTGAGTTTCGACCATGCAAGCAGTCACAACAACCGAAGTGGGGAGATTGGGTTGTCTCGCCGCTGAACACGACCGTCGAAACCCGAATCTCACGGAGGAGGTCCCATGTATCACGCCAGTCGAGGTGGTTTTGGTTCCGTCAGTATCCTCTCCTTGTGAGGTAGTCTGTACGTTTCCTCCTTTTCTGCAACGAGACAACCCAAAATTCATACGTAGCCAGGGCACCATGATCAGCAAACTGGACTATGTCGAACTCGGGCTAACATGGACGGATGCATGTGCAGCCCTTGGTTGTGAGATGAACGGGAGACGATTAGGTGAGCTCAACCGGTCTGTGTGCGAGGTGATCAGGTGGCAATTGACAACGCGAGCTCAGACAGTGGTGCACATTGTTCGCGTTTCGCACTGCGCCTTGATCGCAGCAATGCGGCACAAACACAGGGGAAGGTTGTCGAGAAGAGGGAACAGGATTGACTCTCCCGGTTTGCCCAACGAATGACAAGGATATCATCGCCGCGACGCCTGGAAGTTGGAGCTTCTTCGATCCTTCAACGTGCGTTCAGCCGGTTCTGTTCCGGACCGAAGTTTTGTTTTCCCCCGAGATTCGATGTCTGCGCCTTCACGTCGTATCCGAGGGACAAGGGACAGCAACGTTGACATGCCAGTTTGTTGGTGGCATGAGTGACCGAAGGACTTACCGTCTAACAAAACACAAACCCCTGAAGACCAACTCCAGAAACACAAAGATCCCTCTCCAGACAGCCTGGAATTTGAATGTCTCAAAGAATACTCGTATGTACCTCATCCACCACGTCCTCTGCTCCACACCACTCATGTACCGCTCAACAAACCCACTCCAATCCGATAGCCGCAGCCGCTTCAGGTGCTCACTCTCAGGATATTCCTGGTGTCAGCAAGTATAATTCTCTCTCTCGTAGTCGTGTCGGACGTGATGAACCAAACTACGACGAGATACCGGAGTACCGAAGTCGGACGGGCATTTTATTGTCGGGGAGTGATTACGTTAACGTGGAAAATCTCAGGATTGAGAAACCGGAAGAGATTGCTACATCTGAACAGAGATGGATGGATGGATATCTTCGGGATTCGCCAGGTCAGCTTGATTGATGGACCATCGTGCATGCACCCGCTAATCTTCTTTCCGCAGTGATCTGAAACCCCTACGGATGCCCATTCATTCGAAGAAACCAAGCGATGCCCGACGTCTGGCCACATCCTCATCAAACCCGAGCAGAAACCCCAGTCCGTGCGGTGCAAAATCAAGGTCAGCACTATGAGTTGCTACTACTTGTGGTATCTCCCTTCCCTTCTTCGACAACTTCGCTACTGCGGTGCACACTGCAAGATGTTCTGTTGGGCTGGGTGCTACGTGGGAAGAAGGTAAGAATTCCGTGTCGAATAATCCCGTCATTGCTAGAGGACGAACCCACCCGTTTGTCTTGTCATTCACAAACCCGATGTATGATCCCATACAAATTTGGCTCAATAGTTTACAGTCTCCTCTCCCAACTAGGTGTTCACACTCAGTGTTACCATGTTCGCTGAGGCCTGAGAATATGATGACTGGGATGGTGGTGGTGGTTGTGGATGGGTATGTGATTCAGTTAAGGACCGCAGACATGCTTCCATCTCGAGAGGGGCCACCACTAGCCAAGGTGGAGGGGTAAAGGCTGTGGGGGTTTTGGAGAAGAAGGCAAATATCATCTATATTGGTGGGGGGGGGGACATAAAGGTATGAGATCATGGCCAACTGCAACTGTATTGATCTGTTTGTGTGTGGGTTTTCCTATTTATGCATACCTTTCTCCTCTCTCTGTCACAATTGTGTTTAGTAAGAGAATACCCCCTGCCCCTTGTCATCTGCTCATTACTGTTCAGTTTTTATCTCTCCTATCTCTTCCACCTGGTCATGTTTGTAAACTGGGTCATCTCCCCTGTTTTGTATACCTTTGGATAGGTCAAAATCAATAAATATACCTGTACCATCCAATGGTATTGTGGAATTTGTTCCTCACCCTCCTCTAATAGAACTCCTGCCTCCAGCACTGATTATACTGGCCTGTCTGTTCATCATTGGCCTGGTCCTCATTGGCTTCCCAATAATAGAAGGAACCTGTCAGTGTGTTTGCTGTCATGAAGAAAACCCTGTTTTTAAAAAAAAAATTATAACAACAAAACACAAGTCAATCATGACCAACTCAAACATCACACTCCCTCCAATTCTATTTTCTCCCTCTTATGACACATAATGCAACAAGAAAAGAAGAATATGATTTCAAGCTATGACTGTGAACAATCAAGATACAGTTGCAAGGCTCTTTGGCCCCCACTATAAGAAAAGTGCTACTGGTTATTGTTTCCTTCAAAGTTGTGTACCTCTCCTTGGTCTTCAGCAAGGACACTCTCTGCCACTTCCTCAGCCAAGATTGTGCCTTCCAAAGTTCCAACTCCATCTGATTCCTTGGCCATCTCCATGTGATTCACTTGTGCAAACAGCAAGAGTTGTTGGATTTGCACCTGGTCCATCACCTGGCTCAGTGACTCCAAGATCATCCTCCAAATCATAAGACCCCTCTGACCCAAGTATAGAGCTACCACTCTCAGCTCCTGAGCACTCATTGTCTGCCTCTCTCCCACTCCTTCGACAATTGACTCATCTGGTTTGGACTGCTCAAAGATAGTTGGTACAGAATGCCTCTGATGAGGGAAGACCATGGAGTTGTCCTTTGAAGTAGGAAGATTGAACATAAGGATGGTACTTTGCCAAAGGAAGAGCTCCAGCAGAGTGGATGCAATGTTGCCCACTCACTGAAGACCCCAGGATAGGCTGATCATTAAGGATGCACATCATCAAGTTGAACTCCTCTCAAGATACAATAGGAAGGACTTCTTCTTGATGCAACAATGATATTGACCTCTCTTCAGTTGATGACCCCTTGCTCTCCTCTCCTTTCATTGGCACATCAGTAGGTACCTCAGCTTCACTGGCTGAAGGATGAATTTCAAGATCCAAGATCGGGATCATCAAGATTCGACCTGTCCCAGCAGTCAGTGCATCATGATAGGACAAACAAGTCATGCCGAGCTTCGCTTCGGCTCAAGTGTGGTGCCCTGAGATCATGGGAGGAACATCCCATGGACCTTCGAAGATCTCTTCGTCGGGATGAAAGATTGGTGGCTCCAGTCACCAAAGCTCCGACGACCACCGCCACACCTCGAAAATTTGGGCGCTAAATCGATCGGACTCGAATGCAAAACAAAACAGCAAAAGTCCGTCTATTCGTGTACCCTACTATCACAGGATATAAAATATAGAAGCTTGGAGGTATGCATCAATGGAATTTGGATGTATAATAGCGAAATGTGTACTGACCTCATCGTCCCGTAACCCCAGGTTTTCGCTCGAGTGTGTCCAGATCTCCTAAGACAGGAGACGTAGACGTCGTAACGCGGGAGGGGTGCGAACCCCCCACAAATACATACCATAATAAACAATCCAAAGGGCAAGGTAACCGTGCGCCGCGATCGGGCACAATCATGGTTTTTGGGGTTTGGCCCCCCAAGCAGGGAAGGTCAGCCAGGATCACGTAGGGCGGGCCTGGGGCTTGTTTCCCTTGGCTTAAATAGGTTAAATGGACGTTAAAAGAACTAATAGGATACCTGCCTGTGGAACCCAAGATGAGGGACTAAATTCAGGTATTCGGTGACCACGGATAAGCTCGCGCGTGTCCGGGACCACCGACGGGTGATGTGAATGCCTACGGACATGAATACTTACCAAAGATGTCACCATGGTGAGCTGATGCCGAAAGGTGGAAGCCATTCTGCGACCACCAAGCGCATTCTGCATCTGATCGCGCAAATCAACTCACCTCTGGATTCGAACGTCAAACGTTCGATGACCGCGGGGAAGCCCATCCCGGTTCGGGTCGTCATTCTCAGGCACGACAGACAAACCGAACCAAGACTCAATTGAACAAAGCGGGCATACCGAGGGTGGCGCAATTTTGAAACCAATAAACAATGAATCTGTATAGGTCCGGGTTTCCAGAAAACTGTGGGAATTGGCCCAGCGGGGAATATGAGGACGCAGGGGAAGAGAGCCGGCCCCGAGTGGGGCTTTGTACCATACTCTATATATACAAAATTAAATATTCAGGGTGGCTCATAAAGACGTCATAGATGCGGTAATAACTCCAACAGCCTCGGAGGAGGGCAAGGTGGGGATGTTTCCACGGTGAGTGACTGCGAGGGAGCATGAGGCCATCACCTACCCGAAAAGGATGAGCAACGGAACGGGAGCCCCAATCCCGATCAAACAAACATGTACAAAGCTGATGGGGTCATCTGGTTAATTCTTTCTTGGATGGAGGAATACTCCAATCCAGACTCCTCAGTGGGAACCTCTGACTTCTACTAAGAGTCAACATTGTGGTTAAGGTCACAACAACAAGACTCTTACCTTGCCACCATAGGTACAGAGTTTGTCCTGCATCTGAGCCACCACATTCAACAAGTCATCAAACTGTTCCTCCAAGCATTGAAGTCTCTGAGTGTCAACACTGCTATTGGGCTCATGAAAAGCCAAGTCCATCTGCAATGCCTCAATCAGATCCATCTGAGATTTCCTCCCCTGCTCCAATGCGTGGATACGGAACAAGACCCTGCTGTAATCACTCTCAAAGCTCTGGATCATCTCCTCATGCTCCTTCAGTTTGTGCTCATCCAATCCAACTTGACCTCCCAACATGGATAGATCATGATCAATCTGGCTGAAGACACTAGTGGCACCCGTCACACTCTGACACCACTCTCACTCCAAGGCATCTCGCTATTTGGATTTTGTCAGTTCAGAACAACAACGTCCTGAAAGATGGAACCCACCTGTTCCTGGATCTCCATGACCCTATTCCAGATCTGGACACTGGTGGCCATCCCCAAATGAATAGCTTGCTTCACCTGGTTCATCAACTTGTCTTTGCCCTCCTAGTTGAATGATCCCATCCTAAACAACAAAGCTAGGACAGAATCTCTCCACTGATCCCTGTCACTGGTCCTCCATGTTTTGGCAGTCCTGATCACATAACCCCAGAGCCTATCATCATAGTGACACTCTCCAAGGATGTTGTTGACATCACTGGAGCGCATCCAGCCTATGATCTGCTCAAAAAGGTTAGCTCTCAGACCATCCAAGAATAACAGGAGAATACCAGCCTCAATGGGAGTGGGATAGGTGGCATTGGGATCAATCTGACTCCATGTATGGCTTCAATTGTCATAGCAGGTGATTTCTCCCCTATTGTTGGGAGCAACATACACAGCATGAGAACCAATAGAGTTATCAACAGTGGCCACATTGTGGATAGACATATGAGGAATAGTGTTGTTGGCTGGTGAAATGGTAAGAAGGTTTGATGGAGATTGTTTGCATGTTTGCCCTGCTTATATGCTTTCTATCCACCCCCTCCACTCTACCTTTGGCCCAAGCCTTCTTCCCATCATCAAGGGTCTACTCTATTTCCCCATCACCACCCACACCTTGCATCACTGCTCACATGAGTTCATCACCACCCATGATGTCATACACCACTCAGCTTGATCAGCTTCTGCTGACACCTGACATCACTATCATGACATCATTCACTATGGTCGCATCATTCTTCATCATTCATTGCATCATCATAACCTGGACTTTGTTTCTGGACTTTCATGGACTTGTTTCAGACTCATCTTTGATGCTCCACATCATTTATTCCTCCTAGACATTTCACATTCATCAGCATCATTGATCCTTGTCCCCTGTTTCAGGTTGATTATTCATTTATCAACCCCTGAACCCTATTCTTCTTTTGGCATATATTGCCTCATTAGGAAATCCTAGTTCTCACACACTCGTTTCCTTCTATTGTTTCTCTCCTTTCTCTCCCTCCACTGGTTTTGCATAGTTCCAGTCATGCCTGTCACTGTCATGGCCCCTCTTCATATATAGGTAGCTAGATTGTGGCTGGTGTTTCTTTAGCTTTGCAATTCTAGGAAATCCTCTCCCCTTCTCAGCCCTCTTGCACTATTATGGACAAGTGAGATTATCTCCTTAGAAGAAACCCCAGCACTCCTCTTGCTCTCCTCCACTCAGTTGAATCACCTTATCGTTGTTTCCCTTCACTCAAAACTTGAGTCAAGACCAACACTCATTGTGATAAGCCCTCAGTTTGAGGCTCACATCTATAAAGTAGCTCATGATTGTCCTATTGGGTTAACCCTATTGTGCTACAGGAACACCTACTGGAGAAGCAACTACTAGTGTGTAGTTGTGCTTCACATCTGGATTGATTTGTTCTCCAGATCAGCACCTTTGGCACAGTAGAGTTTAGGGTGAAGAGTGGCCCTGACAGAACCTGAGAGCCTGAGAACTTCAAAGAGTTTGAGTGCCCTGAGAAGGTTGACTGTGGAGTAGGATCAGACAAATATCTTGGTGGTTAGTTGTGTCATACAAACTGTGAGTTTTTTTAATCATCTAGCAAGGATATTTCTGGAACATAGAATTACAGAAATGAGTGAACAGAATACATAAGCTACAGATCCCTAATGAAGTACACAATTGCACTCCAGAATCAACACTTCTCCAGAGCCATAACCAACAACCAGATACTGTCCATCCCACTGTGCATCTCTACACACTTCAAGTCTTGAGGGCAGTTGCAGAACTATCTTTTTAGTAACTGTATCTTCAATCCCAGGTAGTTCTGACCTATTCTTCCTGATACTACCAAAATCTAGGTGGGGACCATTTTGAGATGTGTCTGATAGCTCAGCAGGAGAGGAGCCTATGATCCCAAAGTCCCACCCCATGATTCCTCTTGGGAGGTAAATCCAGACTCTTAGGCCATCAATGATTAAGAAGGAATCATGATATGTGGCATCAAGCTTCACTTCTCCTGCAACCTCTCCTGTCCATAGTGACCAGGCATAAATGGAAAAGTTACACAAACAGAAAACTCTAGATCCATCCCCTGATATCCTAACATCCTCAATTTCACCATCTGACATATTTACTGTTCTGAGGAGTTCCCCTTTCTCAGTATCCCAAATACAGATCTTCTCATTCTCATCTGTGCACCAAACAGAAATTAACCTGCCATTAGCCAAGCAACTGTCCATCCACTGGGGATCTTTGGCCTGAGTTTGGAAGGATGCCTTACAGGAGCCAGTTGAGATATCCCAGATCCTCACCATTCCATCTGAATGGCTTGAAATTGCAATACTATCTTTTGCTTGTAGAGTGATGGACTTGACTGGAGCCAGGGTGAGGGATGTAGAGCTTGGATTGGCTAGAACTGGGTCTATGGATAAGGTACTAATCTGCCAGAACCTGATTACTCTGTCCCAGGATGTTGAGATGAGAGAGGAGGGAGAGGAAAATTCAAGAAAAGTAATATTTGTAGTATGACCAGTGAAGGTCTCAAGGAGGTGAGGGTTTAAGCTAGTGATGTCCCAAACATAGATATCCATAACATCAGTTACTGCAACAAGCCTATTATCAGGAGAAACACAGCAACACCGAATATATGAGTTGGGTATAGAGAATTTAGCCACAATTGCTTTGGAATCAGAGCTTTGGACCTCAACAACTGATCCATTGCATACAACCAACTGAGTACCATCCAAGGAGAAAGCAATGTGAGAGCCATCAGATTCAGATACAATTTTCTGACCATCAATATCCCACTGGCAGATTCTGCCACCAGATGAAGATATGAGGAATTTAGGATCCAAGGGGGAGAAGCAAACACAGTTAACCCAATTCTGTGACTTTATGACCTGATGGCACTCCCCTGTCTGAATATTCCACAATCGAATTGTCTTATCATGAGAGACTGAAGCAATTGTGGTGCAGTCTGTTGAGATGGAGACAGAATGAACCTGGCTTGTATGGCCCTGGAAGGTCTTGACAACCCCACCAGTCTGCATATCCCAGAGCTTGATGGTCTCATCTGCACTACCAGATACAAGTGACATCCCATCTGGTGAGAAGACAAGGGATCTCACCCAGTCTGTGTGCCCAGAAAGAATGGCCATCTGGATGCCTGTGATGGCATTGAGAATGACAATGCAACCAGAATCCAAACCAACTGCAATTGCATCCTTCCAGCATGTAAGGGCCTGTGGCCTATCATCTAATAGAACTGTGCGGAAACATGTTCCCCATCCAGCTGAAACCCCCTTAACCACTTTGATCTCTTGTGAGAACTCTGCACTGTAGTATTGATGGAGCCAGGATAAAGAAGGGGAAATTGGGAGGGCAAAAGAATAGATATAGGAGGGTGAGACACAGAGCATGTCAAAGTGTTCTAGAATGAGTCTCTTGCTATCAGTTGTCCACTGGCATATGGCTCCTGCCTAAATGAGTGTTATCACAGGTCTAAGCAAACATTTCTGTACAATACTCACTAGAGCACACCATTGCTCAACCTCATTTATGGCATAGACTCCCATTCCAAGATTCCCTGTCAGTGCAAGGACCTCAATCCAATATGGCAAGCATGTTGTGAAGAATTGGTTGATTCCCTGCTCTACCTCCTTAATACAGGGGCTACTGCTGGGGATCATGAGAAGGTGCTTTGCCCAGAAGCAACATGCATATTTCAGGGCTTCTCCAATGTGGTCCTTGGGGCAGGCAGAAAGATCTTTGGCCTCACTGAAAACAGCATGGTTGGGCAGGTTGCAGAGATTCTTCTTCAACCTTTTCTTCATCAGGTTAAGGCATGAGAGTAGGATTTCTGCATGATGGACTGCAGGCTCCACAAGGAACCTCTTGTCTTTGCACCGGGCTGGATCTGTAAGGAAGTCAGGAAATGACTTGTGGAATGCTTGAATGGGGCCTTCTGTGTTCCCAGGGACAAGGAGGAGGGAATGGAGGGAATAGATGGTAGTTAAGATGCTGGACACTCCCAGGAGGTCTGAGAGTCCCCTTGCTGAAAGAGGGTTGAGCACAAGCAACACTGCCCCAACCACAGTCCTGAAGCGGGAGTAGATTTCCTCAGCATCTGCATCCATATCATTAACTGCTTGTTCCAGGACCTGGGTGTAAAGGAGGTCAATCCCAGACCTTCCTTCATGAGCAGTACTTTGTGGGAGGGAGATGATCCGGTCCAACTGTTCAGTGGGTGTTTGACTCCTTGATGTGATAAGTTTGACAACAGTTGAAGCATAGATGAAGAATCCTGCTGCCTTTTTGCAAAGAGTAGTGATGTCAGATGAGCTTGGCCAATCTTGTGTGAGGTCACAGTCACTTCGGGCTTTAGTGATCTCGGTCAACTGAATCCTGAAGAACAGCTTGATATCATCATCCACTGAGGAACGTTTGATATCATGGAGCCTCAGCACTTCTGTGATGGGTTGGAGTGACTTGAGACGAAATCCAGAGCGGATCCGAGCCTCTGGACGACCGGTGATAAAGAACTTGACATTCGGGATCTTGTCTGCATAACGGGAGAGCACGGAAAGAATGGCTGAGGCGGGTTCTTTGTCCTTGCACTCGTCCAGAGCGTCAATGATGATAAGCATGTCGATCCGGGTGGCCTTTAGTGGGTCAACGATAATGCTCTCCATCTGGGAGCAAAGAGTTCCTTGTCGTATGTTAGGATTCGCCTTCAAGGCTAGGACCAACTGTTCTCGAAATAGGGAGTACCGATAGGCAAGTTGGAAAGCAAGGGTTGGGAAGATTGATTGAAGGTTGCTTCTACCCTCGAAATTCCGCGAGCAAAAGAAGCTCGCGCCTAGCTTTCCGGCCGCGAAGCTGATCTCGGCGAACGTCTGGGCAATCGTCGATTTTCCGGTCCCCGCGAGGCCGTTGAGCCAGAACACCCGGTGGTCTTTATCGTCCTGTAGCCAGCGCTCGAGCTGCAGAAGCACGTCCGTCCTGGTCCCCCTCAGGCAGGAGTGCCTGTCCCCGAAAAGGTACCCAGCGTCAGCGGTGGGACACATCTTCTCCAGGAATTCACGGTCCGCATCCTCCTATCCGCAAGTTATTACGAAAGGCGGGACTGCAAGGGGGCGATACTCACGATCTTCTGACAGTTCTCATTGTAGATGTCTCGTTGCACCGAAGTCTGAGCATATGTTAGCTATGACCAGAGCAAATCGTTGGGAGAACCAACCTGGTAGTCCATCACGGCATAGCGAATATCTTGCACCAGTCCATTAAGCTTCTGTGAATTCTCAGCTTTTTTGAGGAAAAGCGCGAGATCATTCCGGGCCATCATCGGGTCCATATCTTGGCCAATCTCTTTCAATCTCCTGCCAATACCCGTGCATCAGACTTGACTCTCGATCTGAGAGAATGTGGGCTCACCCTTCCAGCTCGTTTGTCCTCTCCAACTCGTTGGCGTCACTCGTGGGTGCGGAGAGCGATTCAGAAAGTATTCTGACCCTCGGCGCCAATAATTCTATGACATTTTCGTTCACCTCCGTTCCCTAGAACGAGCGTAAGCATTGTGAAACGAGTGTGCGGGAAGGAGACCATACCGCGCAGTTGCCGAGAATGGAGCAGAGGGATTTCGCGACAGATTTGAGCAGACCGTAGCCACCTGGGGAGTCTCTCACTTCACGGAGCAATTCTGCCGTGGGGGAGACCGTAGGCTTGGGGTTCGATTTCTTCTCGTCCGTGGCGGCGCTCGGTTGGAGGGACTCGTCGGGACGAACGACTTCCGGTCCGTGGTCAGGAAGCGCAAAGGTGTCTACATTGTCAGAAGGGACGATCAGAGACAGTAGCCAAAGCAACCATGTTCACGTACTGTCGGGTTCCGCACAATGGGAGATCGGAGTAGATGGAGATGGATCAACCGCCTCGAGTTCTCCGCTGCGTCCACCTCCCACCGGGTTTTGGTGTGAATCCTTCTGGCTGGCTTCCCCTCCGTCGACCTCTGCTTCTCCCCCTTCCTGACGATTATCGTTTCCACGCACTGGCACAGATTCCGGTCCATCTGGCTGAGTGGGTCGAACCGTCGAAGAAGCTTGCCCTCCAGCTGCGTCGGCTCTATTCCCCTCTCGGTCGTGACTTTCGTCCGCTACGACGCGAGGCTCTGGTTGAGGAAGCGAACTCGTTGAGTCAGCCCTCCCCTCACCGGGATTAGCCCCCGTCCCGTCCGGCTTGCGTTTTCTCCCGATGAGTCGCTGCTTGAATTTCTTCTTTGTTCTGGAGAATGAAGCTTGTATGTTGTCCATGTCGGTGTTAGATGGATTGGCGTGGATGGTGGTGCGATAGTGGATGATTGGCCTCGTGGCCCTGACGCCCAGGCGCGGGTGCAATGCGTGATCCTGCCGATGCCGAATACTTCTCGCAATCGTCGCCTCCTCTCACGGTGTCGAAGAGAACAACCTCGATGGTTGTTCCCCACCATATCGGACGGAATAAATTACCCCGACGAGTTCTGCGTTCTTTTCCAGATGTACCGAAGCGACGAGTCCACCACGATGTTCCCACCATTCCCCGGCACCATGTTTGTTTTGCATTTGTGTATCCCATATACTGCCTGCGGCATTCAACGGTCTGGCTTAGCAATACCATGATTTCCAGGCTGTTCACCTTGATCGCTACGCTGCAGATATTTGTTACCGCCCAAGGACAATGGATTCTGATACAGTGTCAGGTTTACCGGGATTCCGGATGCTCCAACCCCGCTAAGTTGATTAGTGGTTTGTCGGCACCGCCCAACTTCCCCCACGAAGAGCACGCCTCCAGGTGTAATCAAACACTCAGACCATCTCCTTTGATCCATTAACACAGAGGTCCTGGGAGCGTAATGATTCGACCGCTTCCTCATTGTCGACTATTCGGGGGATGAGGGTAGCGGCTAAATCGGGAGACGTACGGTCCCGGAGGTAATATAATCGGCCAAGAGTAAAGTCAACAAGGTAACTGTAACAGGGAGAGAATATAAAATGTATACTCGATAACACGCCTCAAATCTCGCAGATTTCCTTTGTGTCGACGTGATATTGAGCAGAGTTGAGGTGTTTGGATCCGGAGTATGATCTTCGCCTGGTTCCGGGCGATCCTGCATCTTCTCCGTCTTATCAGGTTTGATCTCGGTAGGTCTCGTCTGCCGTGACGCACACGCCGCACCGCCAGCCCAAGCGAGCACCCCAACTCAACATCCCTAGCCTTCTTCCCATCCACGGTTCAGTCCAAGGGCCAACGACTTCCAACGCTCGTCGGAGTGGCTGCTAGTTCCGGAACTCTTGCCATTGGGCTTGAAGTCTCCGGCAGTCTTGGGGGACTTTCCCAGCAGCGCGGCGAACCTCGGGGGGCTTATCGGGCTCCAAGAATGGTTTACCCTGTAAGGAATAGAAGAGGGTGTAGACACCTTTTGGGTTATGAGAATGTCCGATACGCTTTCCGACCAAGGCAGACCGGGTGGAACACCAGTGGACATCAAGTGGACATCAAGCCGTCACGGTCCTTCACCACCATCTGCGGGGGGGTGCTGAGGATGGGCAGGATCTTGAAAAAGGTAAACCCTGACCTCTCTACATGACGCTTCCTCGCTATGCTTAACCCTCTACCTCTCCCAGTTCGGTCGCAACTGAGCGATGTACTAGATTCACTCCCCGCCATCCTACCCCCATTCGCTCCACGTTTGCAACCTCGAACGACACGGTGCGTCTGATTTCCATCGTGAGTATCTCGGCAGCTATCGATGGAACTGGATTTACGAGGTTCAGGCTTCGCATTGTCCCGCACCGTTTTGAGAAGTCGTTAATAGACGAGAGACACTGAGATGGGGTTAGACGGGATCATAAGTTGATAGCATCAGGGCATGGGTCGCGCACCTGCAGCTAATTTGATACATCAATGCGACCTTTCCGACCCATTTCTCAAGAACACCGCTGGATTGCACGAGATCTACACAAAGTGATTCAGGATTGGCCGCCAGGACTGATTGTTGTCATCCTGCCCACAAAATGACTTCTCGCGAGTTAAAGTGCGCTTGAAAGTTTCGCCTGGGGGAGGTCGTTAGGATGAATATGACACGGAGCTGTGGGTGAAACTCGCGCGCCGTCAAGTACGTCACCTAAGACCAGAATTGGATGACGGGGGCGGGGCTGAGATGCCAGAGAGGGTCAAGGGGCTGTCGAGGGTAGCGTGGTATCCTTTGGGGTTGGAGGCGGAGGAGAATCAGGGAAGAGCAAGCGTAACGGAGTCGTCGTCGACCATTCCGCCCTCTCGAAGATGTGTCTTCCGGAGTCGAATGTTGGCAGGGCATGGATGGCGTCGCTGTGGCCCGTGACAAGGGGGGGTTGGTTCGAACGGGGATGATGGAGGACCAGCTTCGCGGGTGTCACGGGAGGTCTCTTCGTCCCTTGAGAAATTTCCTCCGTTAGTTGTGGGGTCGCTTCGCCCGGGCTTTAGAAGGGTTGAACGAGGACGGAGAGATGGTCATGAGCGGTCTCGGGACAGCGCCATTCTCCAGCCGTCGGCGCAACGATGAGCGGTCGTGAGAAGCGCTATCGGAACGACCCAACACAAACATTTTGCCGCGCTCGCGCTTCCAGCCACCACACACAAGTATCCTTGTTCCGCCCAAGTTGCGCGCACCCAAGTGGATACGGAGTAGCAGGTGCGTCTCCGCCGTGTCGTCATTATTTTATGGAAACTTGATCGAACCCTGAAGGAACCATAAATCTGTAACTCTTGTCTCTTATACCATCAGTTCTCGTACAATCTCTGTTATGGGCTACGCCTTCTGCAGCACAACCTGGGATTATCATACGATCCCGCTGTACATGGAACTCGTCAAACGACGGGCATTGCTTCGCCTTAGAAGCCAGCCAATTGTCTGCAGGCTGGATCCTGGTCGATGGTCCCGTTCCAAAATCTGCCGCATGCCTTCAACCGTACACTACCGAAACCTGTAGTTTTCCTCGTGCGAAAGGCCGCGAGACTGCGGTCAGATCGAAGGTCTTCCCGAGATTCAAGGTTAGTGCCCTCGCGCCGTATCCAAGAGATAAACGGACGACGCTGGCATGTCAGTCCGTCGGTAACACGCGCGATCGAAGGACTTTCCAAGTTGGTGTGCTTTCCGCCCGCAGTGAATTTCAAACGTTACATAACTGATCGCGGATATATTCAGACGTTCAAACCCTGTCGTTCAAGCACCCGAGGCGCTGACTCCGACCCATTGACCAGCTTCATTGAATGGCGGTGGCTGAGAATGCGGGAGATCCTTCGAAAGGGCCCGGAATATCTAACTCCGCTGAAAGCTAACCGTACATGGCATGTATCGAGCGGCGGCATCGATGAAAGTTCGGGCGCGTGAAGCCGGCTGTGCGCGTCAGGTCACCGTACATAGGGTGTATACGACGCACAAACATTATGCCGTTCAAAGTGCCCAAAAAAGAATCCTATCGCGCACACGTAAAATCACGCCGCACGTCACAAATATCCCTCCCTCATCGCACATACCACCCCCACCTATCGCACACACTGTCCCTCACTTATCGCGCAGAGACCCGGACTTCCCCTGGGTGGAATTTCTTGCCTTATCCCGGACAGAGCTGGAGGTAGGGAGTCTTTTCCGTCGGTTTTCACACTATTTGGAGGTGGTTTCACGGTGGTATTGCCGTTTTCCGTTCGACGGAGGGGCTGCGGGATTGGCCGGAGCCCGTGATCCGACCACTTCCCCTCAGAAGTTCCCTCAGGAAGGTGTTGGCCGACGTGCCGTGAACTGGTTATTGGCACCGCCGTCCGACGGAAGCTGGGCAAGTATCATGTATCCTCACAGGTGTTTCTCATTTCGTAGTCGTTTATTTACTTTACTTCATACCCCCATTCCTAATTTGGATTTTTCACACCCACTTGTCACGTCCGTGTTTCCCGCCAAGGTAATCACTGTATATGTAACGTTGCACTGAGATCGCAGACGTGAGGCTGGCCCCCGAGTGCCTCCTTCACGCCGCGTCCAACCCGGTGGGCGCTTGGTTTAACCAACCACTGATGGTGCACTACGTCCTACAGAGGCTGTACACGAATGGATGTTGAAACAGCGTACCTACCGCAGGGCAATCGCGGAGGTCGGGAGTCACTCGTTTATGCTTCGTGAGCACTTGAGCAGCGGGTCACAAAGGGGGGCCTCCCGACAACAACTCGGCCTGATTATAATTATTTTCACTAGAATAGGCCTGTAACGACTTAGGGTAGAAAACGATACTTACCGAGGCAGGTTTCGAGTCGGTGGGTCCCAGCGGGACATCCCTAAGCGCGCCTCCCGGCCAATCCCGCGGCCCCTCCGTCGAACGGAAAACGGCAATACCACCGTGAAACCACCTCCAAATAGTGTGAAAACCGACGGAAAAGACTCCCTACCTCCAGCTCTGTCCGGGATAAGGCAAGAAATTCCACCCAGGGGAAGTCCGGGTCTCTGCGCGATAAGTGAGGGACAGTGTGTGCGATAGGTGGGGGTGGTATGTGCGATGAGGGAGGGATATTTGTGACGTGCGGCGTGATTTTACGTGTGCGCGATAGGATTCTTTTTTGGGCACTTTGAACGGCATACAAACAGAATACCCGAGAGCGCAAAGCTGATGGGGTATCTACTTCAGCCAGACTAGAATCGCAAATTAAATGCAAATTAATCCGAGAGAGCCTGCGACAATTAGTTTCACGTACATGCGTGCGAATCTAGAGTACGACCGGAGCGCTTAACCAAACTTATCTACACTTACATACAGGCACAGGGGATTCGAGGGGGAAAAATCGCTAGAACTAGTGCGCCTGCTGTGGTCAACGATCCGGAAACAATCGAACTACAGCATTGGCAAGCTCTATATCTTCGTTCGGTACCGCGGAAGTTAACGAGATTTCGTGTAATCCGTCAGGCACCCGTGGTGTGAGAGTTCCATTACCCCTTGACTCTCCTTGGCGTAGGTTGGTCATAGTTTCGAGAGACCATAGGACCCTCGGCCCTTCGGCGGCTTTCTTTAAGGAGAGCATCAGGCGTGTCGCCATAACCGGGACGAAAATCGTGTTCGTTCTGTGGAATGCAAGTCGACATCAGCGTCGGTCACCCAATCGTCGCTTTGGCGCCAAGGAGAAGAGAAACTTACGTCCCGGGAAAGAGCTGAATTTCTTCCTGAACACACGCATGCGATTAGTACAACACGATCGACCCTTGGGTGTAACCTGCGTCACGCACCGGGGCGACAAACATGAACAGTTGGGACAGAAAATGAACGAAAAAAATGAACATGAAGTATGTCGTTGCATCTCGCAGAATAGCATCCAAGAGGCTCGGTACTTTCGGATGCCTCTTCATCCCTTGTTTCTTGGCTGCGACAAAAATGATAAAAAAAGCAAGGACATCTATGATCCCACGAAGTAAGGAAGTGTGGAGTACGAGGCACATCAGAATTCCAGAAGTGAGGTCACGTTGGAGGGTGAGAGCGCACCAAAGCAGATCGATAGACTGTAGTAAATTAACTCTCCAAGTTTCCACCGCTTGTAAATGCAAACCTCGAACGCGTCCAAGTTTATCTCCGGCAACGGTTGCACTAAAGGCCTCAATGGACCACCCACGGACGAACAAACGGTTGAGAAACTTACAAGGACGCAACGCAATCCAGACAACGGAGAAAACTCCAAAACAGAACTGCATAGAAATCAGAAGGCCAAGTGCGCCACCAACTAACTTGTTCTTCCTTGTCAGGGCGTATATCCTATTGCCAAGCCACCGCACCCAATCTCAGTATGAATTCTCTTCAATCCGGAGGGGATCGTCCTACCTTAACGCAACCGCTATTTGGGCGAGAATGGTAATGGTGTTCGAATGAAAGGTTGGTAACCACTTAGTGTATTGGCAACTGTCAAACTATTAAATAGGGTAAGGGTCGACAGCGGGGGCGTAAACGCACAACTGCAGGAGGACTCGTCAATCTGGTATCGCGGTGGCGCCGTGGACAGAGGCTTACAGGTTTTTTGTAATGGAACATTGTGGTATGGACCCAGATAAGGTGCAACACGGGGGTATACCTATTCTGCAGCACAGTCAAGCCCGTCACAAGTTCAGGTATCTCCGGATGTCGTACAGCAATGAACAACGCGAATACTGTAGAGCAACCATATGAGTTATAGGATATTTGAATGAGGGAGGTAGGCTCACTCCAGGATCTCCTCCCATGCCAGGCGTATTTTATCTGTGCGACAGTCAGCACCGGATACCCCGACCAAAAGATAGAAGAGCGACGAACCTCATCTCCAAGGGTTAAAATGTAGTCATATATCCACAGACATTGTATAGAAACCATGAGTAACTGCGTGATTGTGGACGGATTAAACTTCGCTTTCTCCGGGGATCGGAGGGAAAATACCTTGAACGCGAATCTAGAGAGGTTCACTGAATTGAGGATTTACAGTATCATGCGAGACAAAAGGAAAACGCGCACAGCTGCTCTCCGGCCTGGACAAACGCCGCAGAATCCGTTCCATCCATCTAAGTCGGTCAACCTTCGTAAATATTGAAGTCGTCGAGAAGCAGGAAAGTCCTACCTGGATAGGATAAGGGAGAAAGTGTGAACCGTCGGGCAGTCCGCGTGTGCAGCCTGCGGGGCAAGGCGGGGCGAAAGGAACGAGGGAAAAATTGCGATGGGAGATGACGCATCCGCCTGTTATGGGATTTGGAAGTAGGAGGGATTGGATCGATTGAATGCTTGTGTCGATCATCCAGTGCAGGTGTGACCAGGCACCCACTAGAATCCGCGGCTCACCCCCATCGTTACAAGAAAATCCCGCCCATGCCGTCACATTGAGTACCGGTCATTCATGGTCTGGGAAGCTTGTAACATGTGCGCCAACTGTCGGAGGATATATGTACCGTGACTCCGGCGGGAGAACCACGAATAAGGGGGAGCGGGACTCCTGTGCACCTCCCAAGTGAATAGAATGCAGGGTGCGCCTGGGATTTACGAAAACAGCGCGTCTACCACGGTGAAATTGGGTCACGGGGGCCGGATGTACGAACTAATAACTCTATGGTATGTAGCGTTTTTGTTCGTTGCTTGAGTTGGGGAGACCTTACCACTTTTGTGTCTGGCTCTCTCCCACGGCCCACCTGTTATGGCCAAGCCCTCCACCATTGCTCGTTTTCTTCCATAAATACCCTCTTGCGGAGGGACCTTCCCGCAGATGGAAGGGATGGTGCCGAAGAATGAGCCGGTCGTTGCTGCCCACGGCCGCATATTCTTTCCGCCAACGGAGCGGTGCGTCTCCCGTGAGCATTCCGAGACGTGTAGCGTAATCTGGCCAGCCCCAAGTCAAGTCGGAGATTCGGGAGTAATGAGCGGCGTGGGGTTGCGGGTAGATTCGCAGATTCGCAAAAGTCGCAGGCAAGAGGAGATAGATAAGTAGTGGGACTGTGATACCAACGGGCGGTTGGTGGACTGGAAGGAGGGAGATCAAGATGATTTCCGGTTCCCCACACCGGAAGGTGCCGATGTGATCCCGGGTGGACCACCCCTGCTCGACCAAATCCTCATTTCCGTGTCTGCGGTTCGCCTCCGTACAACCTGCTGAAGTGCACCAACCGCACTGCTTACAGTGCCTTGCATAATTGCGTGAACACGCAACGCCAAAAAGTTTTGTTTGTTAGTGTTTGTATGTGACCGATCGTCACCTGCCGGGGCGCCCGGGCGGCACCGGGAAATCATATCATATCTACGACACGGCGTTGTCAATCTTGTCCTGCCTCCACGGACAACTGGTTGGCCGTATCTCGTCAAGACATATCATATTTGCAGCGTGGTATCAACGTGTCCGCAACGGGGCTGCTAACGTATCCGCAATGGGGCTGCTAACATATCCGCAACACCGAGCTGCCAACATATCCGCAACAGCGGGCTGTCAACATATCCGCAACGGGCTATCAATCTCATTGTCCTGCCTCCACGGGCAACTGGTTGGCCGCGAAGTAGCAATGACTTTCGGGGTACAAGTGACGGATTGAGCCAAGGTTGGTCTCTCACTATAAATACTGGCCACCAGCGGGGTTGAATTGCTCAGCACACCCACGTTCATTCCATCGCTCACACATTCTTTATTTTTTATCATCTCTTGATGTCCTATCACACTCGTAATCACACTAGAGTCGACAACCCCACCCAGGGGTCCGCCTTCCATGAGCTAGTCGTCCTTCCAACGTTTGCTCCTCATCTTGCGCGTCCATACCAAGTACCCGGTACTGAGATCGTCTACAACATGGAGTTCTCTCAGAACACTCAAGGTATGCATCGTAGTTTATCATGTGGCTGTCGTTCACGATTCTTGTTGTAGCACCCGCTGGAGGTGATGAACCTGACATCACAGGGACCCCCGCCCCGGGCACAACAGAACCTGGTTCGCAGGAAGACTGTAGTTCTGAACCCGGCCTTGAGCAGCCCACCCCTACGGTTGGAGGGAATTTAAACCTGTGTATGTTTTAACAACGGAACGACTGTGTCACGTTGCTAACTGAATGATTCACAGCCCGGACATTCAGTCTTTATGTTACGCTCTTGTGGACTGACAAACCAGTGTCCGTGGGTCGCAATGGCAAAGCACGTGTGCCGAAACAGCAGAATTGCACGAAAGTGCATCCCCTTCCCATCCCGATGCTGACTTACACTCGTGCGGAGTTTGTGCATGCAATCCTCACGGTTCACGGTCTCCACAACCGCTTCCAAGCCCATGCTCAGAGTGGCCCAGATTTTCGAATCTCCTGGAAGGGTTCTGTGTGCGTACTTTGTGGTTTGACGTCTAACTTGTATGTCTAACGAGCAAGTAGTGGAGGGAAGACTGCAGCCCCGACAATCCAATTAGACGAGGATTGGGGAAAACTTTGTCAAGATTTGGCCCGCCAGCCTTACAGCCGAATTGTTGACATCAGCGTAACCTTGGACAGCGAGATCCTGAGGCCACGGTTTGAACGGGTGCAACTGGTTGGCCTCTCCATTTGTTTTGGTTTGCAACTGCTGATTTTTTCTAGGGGACACTCCCGAGTGAGACCGAGAACGATGAAGAAATTGTTCCATCAACCAAGGTGAATACTTTGTAGCCGGAACCAATTGTGACGAGACTAACTAATACTTAGGTCCCTGGAACCAGTGATTTTTCCCAGGATACCCAGGTCTTGGCGGTCATTACAGAGGAATTGAAGGCAACGTGGCATTGCGTGGCCGATGGCCCATGCTACGTGATGCCGAATGGTACCCATGTCCCCCTAACCAAGTTTCGACTCTCCGCTTGGGCAAGTGAAATCGTAGGTTACCTCGTGTAAAACATCCGTGCCAACCACTGATTGCCCTGACAGAAAGCTGGTCGGGGTACTGCGAACAACCCGCCCACCGAGGGTCTCCTAGCTCAGTGGGGGGTTACAGCGTCACTTCCTCCAAAGACCCGTGGCCGTGGCGGTCACTCCGCCAATCCCGATACAAGTCCTCCGAAATCCGCCATGGATCCACTCGCTGCCATCATCACGTTGGCTACCCCTTTGATTGTGACACTCTTGACAAAGCAGATTGATGCAATTTCTGCTCCCCCTGCCCCTTCGACCGCCCGCCATGCATTGAAGCGCACTGCGAATGTTTTGGATTCGCCACCATCCTCTCCTTCTCTCTCCACCCCACCCCTTCCATTCCAACGTGCTCCCTCCTCACCACCCCCAGATGTTGAACATGAACTCGTGGCCTGCATGACCTCCTTCGGTCGCTCCAAAGTTCTCGCTGATACCGCGATCAATGCAGCGATCGAGAAGCTTTCTGCTCTCGGGTACACTCCAGATGTCCTCGCTGGTACGGATACCAACAACAAAAGGATCGAAGAAGTCTCCGGTCTTCCTGAAGGCACTGTTTGTGCTTTACGAGGGTTTGCTCGTAAATGGTGTGGCAAGGTCACCGCAAAGAGGGCCAGGATGGATGACGAAGAAGCTTGAATCTTCCGGTGCTGAGACCGGTATCGTAGTGCCTCTATAAGCCAACTAATCTCCAGTGGTATATATTACATTGTCCAGGGTCAAACTCTGGAGTCCGCTCCTTAATCCTACTTAACGCGTAGATCTTTTAACCAATATACACAGTTGACTACTACGGAACATATCCACAATCTGCAAACCACCCTAAGGCCATATCCGGTGTGATTGATGATATTGCTTGCGTTATCAACCACGGGAGTTTGCACGCTTCTGTATAGTATTTATTGTTTCGTCGCAATGATGCCTTGATGCACGAAAAGGCTTCCTCGATGGGATTACAATCAGGAGAGTATGCGGGGAGGTACAACAATCGTGCGGCTGCCACGGGATGGTCAGATGTCGGTCGCAGCAGATATTGGGTGGTGGACGTACCGCAGTCAACTTCAATCAGTGTTTTCACGTCCGGATCATGGTGAATGGAGCAGTTATCAAGAACAACAATGCTCCGCTTCCCTGGGAAAGGATTTAGCAATGGGGCCTGGCACTGGGCATGAGAAATAGATAAATGCGTGAGCGTGAAATCCACAAACAACTTGATCACGAAGGAACTTGATGAACTTCTCCTTATCCACGGACCCTTCAAAGATATCCAATGCGATGATTCCGTCTGTACTCAGTGCTGGCAATATCGAGTGACGGACGCCCTTGAGGAACGTAGATCGCTCGACTGGCGGCAACCCAACCCGTGCCCAACCACGCTGGCGCTGGGCAGTTTTTTGGTCAACGTGGCTCTCGTCGATGAAAATGAAACAGTCCGGACCAACGTATTGGGCTGTATCTGCCTCCCAACATGCCCGAACCATCTGATTTCCTTCCAACGCCCTCCTCGACACCATCTTCCAGGTGAAATCCCTCGACCGTAAGAAGCGGGAGATTGTGGCCATCGACACCGAAATATTGCGGACGGTCTCGAGTTTTTCCTTGATTTCGTCGAGATATAATGTAGGGTTTGACTTCAATAGTGATTGCAGGTACCAGGCGTCATCGTCGTCCAAGATCTGCGGCCTCCCTGTCCTCTTTTTCGATGGATCCAAGTATTCGCCACACTCGTCGTATGTATGGAGTGCCTTGTGAACACTACCAACAGACACCTTCATCTGTGTGGCAATATCACGCATTATCAATCCATCGCGCCGTAGGTTGATGATCCTTTTCTTTATGTCGAGAGATAGGGCCGGGGACATGAAGATATCGAGCGGGGAGAGGATTCGGATTTCAAATTGTGACTGATGGTCACAGTAAACACGAACAAACAATTTTTTTTCACACTTGCATGTTCACGCAATTATGCAAGGCACTGTAACGCGTGTGTGCAACGCGCACGGACGATGAGGATATTCTGAAACATCGCTCACTGTGTGTACCCCGAGTCCAGGACCCCCTAAACTTGTCGTCCACTCGATTTATTTTACCGTAACTCTCGGGATTTTTCTGAGGTGGGATTAAACTTCGCTGAGCCCAATGCAACAGAACTGTGGCTTTTCCAACGGAATCTTACTCAGTTGTGGGTCCCACGGTCAAAACAATGCCAACACACCATAAGCGCTCGCGCTGACACAGTAGCCCAACCGTGGACGAAATCCCGACGTCTCAACCATTTTGAACAAGACGACAGGCCCCCTTCGTTTCCTGCTACATCTCACGGACGACGCCAATACGATGTCTACTGTTCTTCGGAAACGGCCCCCATCAAGCGGCGGGACGAAAACTGAGCCTTCTTGTGAGATATCTCGCCGGCGGTTCCACCCATTCGAACCAACTGACGACCCGCAGCCAAGAAACAACGGTTCATCGATGTCGTCAAGACATTGCTAGACATCGCAAAGGAATCGTCTGATGCATTTCCGCCTCTCAAGTCGTGTTTAGGTGGCATCAACGCGTTGATCAAGCACTACGAGGTGCGTCGGTATAAACTAACCCTCAATTCCACTAACAATTGTCAACTAGCAATATACCGATGTGAAAGACAAGCTTGGTGATCTTCTCCCATGGGTGGATAAGTTGCTGGTAACCTTAGGGAAGGTGAACCCCGATGACGATCGCGATGAGGTCGAGAGACGATCACAACTGGCAAAGTTCGTATCGTGCCGAAGTTTCTTGTCTACTCAAAACTGATCCTCTATGATAGATCGTTGGAAGAAATTGGGGCACGGTCGCTGACATTGTCAGAGAAGGGGAAGGTCGCTCGGGTCCTTGATAAGACGCAAGATTCGGGGGAAGTCATCAAACTCATAGAAAAGCTGAGGCAAGCTATCCTCATCTATCAGGTCGGTGTCAGATACTATCAGCGTTGGAAGTTATTTACACGTGGACAGATGTCACAACAACAGTCAATATACAACCAAGTCGTTCACTTGACCGTGAGTTTCTACTCCCCACCTCCGACTCCGAGACTAAGCCGACGGCTTGTCGATTTCAGTCATCCTTCGATGCGCTTTTGAAACTCCGTCAGGTAGGAGATAATATACACCCCTATAGATGCCCAATAACCCGTTTCTAGAAATCGCCGGCCAGTAAGAAGATAGAGTCTGTCCGTGCACGGTTAGACCGGTTTGGAACCGAGGAGAATATCACGGGGAATCCCGATGAGTTTAGACGACGGAAAGCTTTGTTCGAGTGCGTATTATCCATCCGCGATTAACAACTCTCCATGTTAAATCGGTTGTAGAGCTCTCGAGGGAATTAAGGACAAGTTGCGACATCTGTCCGAAGACTCCGATACCAACGACCACGCGGAGAGGGAACGAAACATGATCGCCGTATGTGATCTTGCGGACGACTTGAGGGATGTAATCGTCGATTACCAGGTCAGTACCGGTATCAAAAAACGCACACAGGATAGCTCACTCACGTGGCCCATAGCTCTCGCAGCAGAAGGCAATCTACAACCAGAACTGTACATTGATTGTAAGTCACAGAACCAACTTTTCGACAAAGCATTGGATATTGATCAACCTTTACAGGATGCAGGTCAGGCATAATTCTACTCCTTGTAGGCGTAGGCTCATGATTCAGTAGCCGAATTGTTGGTGCTGAACAGCTGCCGACATACCGCAGCAGCAGAGTTCCGACATGGCGATCGCCGGGGCTGCCTTAAAGGGACCCGGGATGCCGTTCTAGACGAGATAGAGTCGTGGTCCAGAGACTTCAACATGTCCCCCGTCTACTGGCTGAACGGACTCGCCGGGACTGGAAAATCTACAATCGCCCAAACCATCGCAGAGCGCCTCTTCGTTGATGGGAGACTGGGAGCGTCCTTCTTCTGTTCGCGCGATTTCGAAGACCACAGGGACCTCCGCTACATCCTCCCCACTCTCGCTATCCAACTCGCTTACAGGCACCCGGAATTTCGTTCAACCCTCGTCCCACTCCTCCGATCGAATCCAGGCATTGTACACGAGTCGCTCTACAACCAGATGGAGACATTGATTGTCGGACCCCTCAGTTCGTCGGACATCTCAACAGTCATCGTCATCGACGCGTTGGACGAGTGCGTGGATGAAGACCCGCAGTCCGCCATCCTCTCCGTCATGGGTCGATTAGTCGAAGGGATTCCGAACGTTAAATTCCTCATTACCGGTCGGCCAGAACCCCGTATCCAATCGGGTTTCCGCCTTGGACTCCTCCGCCCCTTGACTGATGTCTTTGTCCTCCATGAGGTAGAGCCTTCTGTCGTCAACGCGGATATCCGACTCTTCTTGGAACGCGGGTTACACGACCTCGCAAAGAGACAAGGGATCGAGCAAGAAGGTTGGCCGACGGACGAGCACATCGATCTCTTGTGTGAGAGAGCAGCTGGCCTCTTCGTCTACGCCGCCGCAACCCTCAAATTTTTGGACCACTCGTTCACCCCACCGAACGAGCAACTCGACATCATCGTAGGAGCCCCAGGGAGCACTACCTATGAAGGGAAGGCCAAATTACGGCCTGGCACAACCCTTGATCTACTATACCTTTCGTGTTTTCAAAACGCCTTCAATAGGACAAGTACCGGAGATGATGAAAAAGTGCGTTTGGTTATCGGCGCAGTTATCCTGGCCACGAACCCCCTTCCACCTTCCGCGATTGCTGCCCTGGTAAATTTTGGGAAACAACAAGTCATGAACCTACTTCGGTTAATCCAGTCCCTCCTCAAGCTCTCCGAAGATCCCGATTCTCCCGTCCTTCCATTCCACAAGTCATTTCCTGACTTCATCTTGGATATACATCGCTGTTCTGATCAAAGATTCCATATCCCTCCCCCGACCGGACATCTCAAACTCGCATCAAACTGCCTCACACTGATGAACAAGAGTTTGGAACAGAACCTTTTATCGCTCCCCAACTATGCATTGAATTCAGAGATCGAGGATCTACGGACAAGGATTGATAATCGGATCAGCCTTGCACTACGTTATGCCTGTAAATCCTGGCACAACCACCTCACTGAGGTGAGGGAGGACATTAAAGATGTTATTCCCGCTCTACGAAGCTTCCTGCGGGAGGGGTTTCTGGCATGGTTAGAAGTGCTCAGTGTCATTGGAGCTGCAAGGGATGCTGTCATTGCATTGGAGAAATTGACCCTCTGGCTACGAGAGGTTTGTTTTGGCCCAGTCTACTGGATTTCATGATACTCATGTGACCCTTGAATTAGGTGGTTCGAGATCATCAGCTTTTCCTCACTGCAAGAGACTATTTTCAATTTGTCACCAACTTCTTTGAGGTCATCAATGTTTCTGCTACTCATCTCTACCACTCTGCTCTGGAACTATCCCCTTCATCATCAATTGTCCGAAAGCATTACTATCACCAACGACCCCATCCCTCACCAAGAGTTGTAACTGGAAATGAAGATTCATGGGAACCCACTGCAGCTATTTCCACTAAACATTCCCATTACTTATCCTCTGCTTGGTCACCATGTGGCCAAACTATTGCTGTGGTGGCTGAGGATGCAGTAGAGATCTGGGATGCACTTACCCTTAAACACCTCTCTACCCCCCAGTCAACCAAAGGTACAACCACATTCAGGTGTGGGCTTACCTATTCACCAGATGGACACTCCCTGGCAGGCTGTTCTGACACTGCCATTATAATCTGGGATATCCAAACAGGTGGAGAGGTTACAAGGGTTAAATGTGAGGTTACAAGTGATGGACTAGAGCTTGTGTGGTCATCAGATGGAAAGACAATTGGTACTATCTCATCAGGGGAGTTGGGCACCTTTGTTGTGCATATATATGACATTACCTCTAACACAACCCTATCCCCTGGTACACTCTACTCAAGAAACAAACCACATATCTGGGCCTGGAACAACACCTTTCAAATTGTAGCAACTCATGAGGACCAGACAATTGTTATCTTTGAGGTTGGATCTACTCTCACCAAAACCAAAACATTCTCTTTCCAGTTTGATTCTCTCTTTGAGGCCTTCTCCCCAACCACTTACCGAGTTTCAATCTCCACTGTTGGAGACTGTGACCATAGCCCTGAGCTTATCATATTGCACATCCAAAGCTCAGAGGTCTTGCTGCAGAAAACTGGCTCCTATTGGCACTCTAGCTTCTCCCCTGATGCAAGCCTCTTTGCAGCTTTCACTGCAGACAAACTTATCATCTGGGAATATGCTTCTGGCCACTACAAACAGTGGAAGGAATTCCAACAAACCCCAACCCCACTCCAGTTCTCACCAACTTCATTATCAATCCTTGGCCATGCTGGTGCTCTCCTTCAAATCCTGCATTTGGATTATTCTCCTACCACTCTTACCATGAAACCCACCATTACTTCCCATGGTCAGCTGCAGGATGCCTTTTCTCCTGATGGTACTTTTATTGCTACTGTATACCATGGAGAGAACACAGTCACAATCACCAACCTCACCTCCCAAAATCCTTTCCCTTCCCAATTCATTGACACAGACTTGGAGATAACAGCAATGGTCCTCACAGGAAAGGTTCTCTTGGTAAAGGGTCCAGACACAATTGTGGCATGGCTACTCACAGAAGAGGGGATGGTAGATGGGATTGTTGGAAACACAAGGGCAGACAGGAATGACAGCCTTTGGGAGATATCACCACAGGCCCTTGCTGCTCACTGGGCAAGGCTGTTTAGGCGAGGGGGTGGGAATGATGAAAGGCATCTGGAGTTCTCAGTTGCAGATGAAGTTGCAGCCATCAAGCATAATGGATTTGTTATCCATGCTTACCACACAGAAACTGGGGAGGTCCTCAAACCAACTCAGGTACCTCAGAATCCTGGGCAAATATGGTATCACTTCCACAGCCAACAGCAAGATGAGTGTGATCTCTATCACCAAGATTCATTCAAACACCAGGAACCCCTCCAATCTGAATGGCCAATCTCACAAGCAACTTTACAAGAGGGCTGGATAAGGGATCCAGATGGGAAACACAGGTTATGGTTACAGCCTAGTTGGAGGTCAGCTGGGAACAATGTAAATTGGCTCCACAATGCTACAACCCTAAGGCTCAGAAGTTCCTCTGAACTTGCCATTGTTAAGTTTTGAGCCACTTAGCTGTTCATCCAGGTATGGTTTCAATATTCTAGGTATTAGCCCATATAATTGACCTCTCTCTGTTACAGTTATGCTCCCATTGGGTCAAGTCCATCTGCCTATCCAAGACCTGTACTGTACAATAGTGTATATCTATGTCATTGTCAAGTGTAAATGAAGCTGTATTGAATTAAACTGTACACCTCAAATCATTGGACCCTGAATTCTGAAAAGTAGTGAGTGTATTCACCCAGGTAATTCTCTCCAAGACTGCCAGTTATTTGGAACTGTGTGGACAAGAGGGTCAGCTAGGAAGGAAACCCAACTTGCTGGCTGCATCAAGTGCCAATGATAATCCCATTAATTGTACAAGGCTAACCCCAGCATGGGGGGTCAACACATCCAATCATGTGTACCCCCCCCCCCCCCATCGCACCGGGGTTTGATATCCACGTGGCTGCTTTTAAAGTCTTCGTTCTTCCTTAACAAGACGGTGAGCGGGACTCGCGCGGAACCCATGATAAAGCCTCGAATACAGATACCCTCCGGTGGATCACCGGCCGCCAACGTCACATGAGGATCCATAAGGCAGACCCCCCTCTGGGAAGCCCGGTTCCGCGGACTACGGACAAACACATGAATCGCGGTGAATGACGGAGAGGGAGAGGATACTGATCACTCCAAGATAGACCCCGCCCACCCCAACAATCCACCGGGGGTGAGATCCACCGAGTGAGAGAAAAAACATATATATGTGTAACGGTTGCATACCGTACTCGACAGACATACTTTGGCAATAATCGATATATCAGTATCGGGGGGGGGGGGGGGGGGTAAAATTCCGATTCGAAACAAATAAAAAAAAGATATAGTTAG
>Ga0307513_10001953_pt1 | contig 29167 bp, 29 predicted proteins | sample 15_EM_MG_FD_202174 | JGI IMG/M metagenome (GOLD analysis project Ga0307513, IMG submission 202174) | Populus trichocarpa ectomycorrhiza microbial communities from riparian zone in the Pacific Northwest, United States - 15_EM | ecosystem: Host-associated > Plants > Roots > Unclassified | place... | reverse complement strand
TGCCCGATGGAGCGCGTTCGGGCTCGGTATCACAGACAGACCGCACGCGGTTGAAAAGCATGTTGGTGGCTGGGGCGGAAATGCTAGAGGAATGGGTAGAACTTCTACGAGCCCAGTTGGGGGACGAGGAGACGCAGGACATCGAAACAACACTGGGCGGACAACTAGAGGACCTCTTCTCCGGGACGTTGACAGAAATGGGCTTCCTTCGTGGGGAGTTTTCCGTTTGACAGAGGAGGGTGCGCTCGCGGACGGGCAGAAATAGAGGGGGTTATGGGTGTATGATTATTACCAGCTGTTGGCTCGAAGAAATCGGCGCTCTCGAATAACGGCATCTGTTAAGTAAATGTTTGCCCTTTCGCCTGCATCGTTGTTCAGAGAATTGCACAATCACTCAGCGCAGTATCCCAGCTGATATTTATGTTATCCAGGGGCATAATCTACCCTCTCGAGGTCGTTGCGGGGACGGAGACGTTTTTTTCGCGTGGCACACGGTGTTGTCACACCAGTCACAATGATGTAGGTGTCACGCATCCCACTCGACGAAACCTCTGCACTTGATTTCCGTCGTGTTCCAAAGTTGTGGAGTATGAATTTAGGATGCGAAAATCCGCTGAGACTCTATCACCGCTGCTCAGAGAGGGAGAGCTGAGCGACTCGTGGAGTGCCGTTGGCCTTCAACGCTTCAGCTTCAGCAGCGAAGTCACGATCAGTGTTTCGGATGCCCAAAGTTTCACAACACATTGCCGCGTACGGGTACGCTAGCCCTATTTGCCTTGGATTTTGGGGTAGGGTGAGTGGCGTTCCCAGGCTTGCAGCTTGCCAGGGTCGACGCTTGAGATCAGTATATTTATTTAACTTATTTGTCAAGTCCTCCGTGTCGGCTTCGGCCGGAATCTCTTCCCGTAAGGGCTTGCTCCCAGCATTATTCAGCGGTCTCTCTCTTCCCCATTTCTCATCGATGTCATCGCCTCAATTCCAGTCTTTTTGTGATCATGTCGTACAGCTGGGAAGACGATTCGTGCCCGTCCCACGGCTTCCGGACGATGTGTGTAAGTTCTGGATCCGCGAAATATCGTTTGTGAGCTTCGTCCAGGGCAAGATTACGACGGACGCGAAGGTCGCAGTGGAGACCCAGAACTCCCCGGGACCAGTCGCGCACACTTGTCTGGTCATTGTCCGACCGTCGAATCCGACGACACAGCGACTCTCCGCCACTCCCTGTAGTCATCAGCAACTCGTGGAAAGTCTGATACGTGCTGGCGATCGGGTTGCTTCCCCCACAAGGGCTTATAACCCATTGTAACTCGTTGTAACTCATTGTAACCCTCCTGGGGGGCGCGTAGGACTGGGCTATATATCGTGATACAAGTCATTATAACCCCCGGACAAATAATCACGGAGTTACAATCATTTGCCGGACTTTCCACGATTTGCTGATGACTAGGCTGAGTTCGGCCTTTTTGCATCCGAGCCCGACGGGTCCGAGCACTCTGGTTTACGAAATGACACTAAGGCACCACTGGGGGTATCTGCTCGTCGGTCGGCGGTGCAGCCACTGATTCATGATTGGGCATCACAGAACTGAAGCTGAATTTTCGGACGAGGCTAAACTTGGAGGTTCACATGCTGATGCGATGAGGTATGCATTTATCAACGAAGACAGCATCGCACTGGACTTTAGCTCCGGAATACCCACCCCAATACGATATAATTCCATGCAACACTCATCTTGGCGGTAACGAGAGGACTGCGGGGCATGTCGACGTTGGTCGCTTGGGAAAACTGCACACAAGTATTTCCTGGGTTGGATATCGGCTCCCTATGTACGGCGCAAGATTGCTCATCCAACTCGCAATGATGGGTTAATTATCCTTGCATTTTTGATTTCTCTCCCACGTGGATACTGGCGCCATCCTAGCGGCGACCCTTCGAACATTTGCTGGATTGTTGTACCCTGGTGAGGAGCCGATCCCGCTTCCGCGTTGTGTAAATTTCAGCCCGCCCACCCAGATGACTGACAGCTGAGCGCTGAGCGCTGATCTGCGACGGGCCCGATGCCTTGTATCTGAGACAGATTCCAAGTGTTCAACAGGTAAGTCCTCTGCCGCGCTTCAGATACACATCTCTCACCCCAAAACGACATACACCAATCTAGGAGTGTCGAGTCGGAATCCTTAAGACTTGGTGACCTCCGGAATCCGTTCGTTATCTACCTGCCACGGGTTACGTTCACATCGAACATCGGCGCCGGTGAATTTCCGGCAATTTATCAGTGCCGATCATACGTTAACACACGCATGACCTCACAGATTCTAGCTCCTCGTAATTTTGGCCCATGGGACACAGCATTGTGACAGTTTTGTGGGCACACAGAACCCATAACGCTGGTACCAGGATTCCGCTGCCGACACATTCGATACATATACCCATTAGTACTGGTGCGGCGGGGGAGCATGTCACCTGGTGCTCGGAAGGCACGGCAAAGAGGGGAATGAATTGTGTAGTGCTCTGCATTTTTCCACGGATGCAATGACCATGCAGTACACTTATCGTGGTTTCTAGATCTGAACTCCCAACAGGAACTTTAGTTGTCATAAACATTGTTCCGAAGATCAGGAATGATCGAGGGGGCGGCTTGACGTATGGATCCTGTTTTCGGTGTTTCATGGGCCCCGAGATCTTCACAACCGTCAGACACCATCGGGGAGGAGTATCGCCCGGGGGTTACCAAGCGAAAATTAATAATGAATGTAGGGTGTGATTGATGGAATGTGGGGGAGACGTGTTCTGTATGCGAATTGAATTTCATCCACATCTTGGAAGATGTCGAGAAACAAGCGATAGCACGGTCGTATTCACAGGGTAAAACGTGGATAGCAGTTGAGGTATGGAGAAATCTGATAAGATGCGAGCATCAGGTATGGGATGTGGACAAAGGGGATACAACAGACGAAAGTGTTCAATAGCAGTGCCCATCGCGATCGCAAGGACACCCGAGTGCAGGGAAGAAGGATATACCAGATACAGACCCATAAGGTTGGAGCTTAAAGCCCTCACGCTGCCATTTTGTTTCCGGGGGATATGTAAACGAAGCACATGATGCGGTGGGTTTGTGTTGTCTCCGATGGGCGGAGGAGAAAGGCTCGGTTTGGTAAACCTCATAGTCCAGGCCCGCCATTATCATGTAAAAGGAAATTACAACAGTGGGTGACTGTCCGTAAGGCCACACTGCGTACACATGATCCTAGATGAACATGGAAGGGTTTATAAGGGAACTGTCAGGATTCCATCCATCGTGTCGGGTCACGAGGAGTGCGAATCTCGGCTGCTGGGACCCTTCTACGGTGTTTCTTCTCTAGTCTTACGGATAGTCACCCAGTGGGGCGGCCTTGTGGCACAATACTCGGTTTGGTTTAGTGCAGGAAATGGAAGTCGTGTGGGGCGGACCATGTCCATGAGTGAATGCCGGATATCGCTTTCTGCTGGGAAGGTGACGAAAGCCGAGGTCGCGAACAACCTACGGGGAACTTATCGTTAGCCAACCGTAAGCGAAACGCAGTGCAAATGGCCACTCACGTGAAGAGAGCAACACTTTCAAGGAAACCTTGAATCAACTCCGAGTATCAAACCGATTCTACCGAAAATGCTCACGATGGGACCCGTGCTTTCAGTGCGAGATACGGCGTTATGTGTGGTCCACAAACGCCACGCGATCAAGGCTTGCAACAAATTTGGTTGAGCCGTGGGTGCGTAGATGAAAATTTTGTCAATTGCCTGTGTAATATATGTTGCTTCTGAGCGGCCGGAAGTCTGTACTAAGTATTCAATTATCAGTGTGGGGGGACCTACAGCAGGGTGAGAGGGAAGCACGCCGGACCGCCATGCCGGATACTGCGCACCGTATATCGTGCTAGGGGGAATAAAGAAGGGTGGGGAGTTCGTAATTGACGTACCGACTTGGCCAATCCAAGTAATGAATTGGATTAGGACAAGTTCGTAGTCCCTTTGTTATGCATACCAGAGCCGATACTTATTGGGGTGAAAAACGGTGAGTGGGTCATTGACAAGGGGAACTTACGGGAGGATACAGTTCCCGATCCATACCCGGATTTCAAACAAGGAGATTTTAGCCACGTACTTTGTTTATTCTTGCAAAGTATGGGTCAACCGCGCTCGCTCATCGTGTAGAAGCCAAACGAAGGCAGCCGAAGGCTCAATGCTGTCAGGTGAAGGAGATGACATGCGGGATGATTAGCGAACACCTTAACTACGCGCAAGGCACGCATACGGTAGACTGGACATAGGGGCATGCCCGGTCAAGAGAGACTCCCACGGCGCATGAGCACGCCCAGGGAAAAAAAAGCCACGAGGACGCCTTTGTGTGGGGGTAGGCCTCATGGTGATGGAACGGAAGTTATGCTATCACGGAACGGAACAGACCATAGATCAGACTCGAGGACGATTTCTACGTACTGGCCGAGCAGGACCCCTGCGGTTGCAGCCATCTCGCTGGCAGACGCGAGCGGTGCGCGCAAAGTGAGAGAAGTTGGTTCGTCTTCTACTGGCTCCGTCCCACCCAATGCAGCCGGAGGTGCGGAAACAGCAGCACGCCTCTAGCACCGGAAACGGTATAATCTACCCGTGCTCTCACCCAGAACAGCACGATATCTCCATCCGCAGTGGTACGACGGGACTAGGAATGGTAACTGATATCTGGGGATTGCTTAACGCTGAACGTTGGTCTCACGTGCACCACAGGGTTTTCTGATCTCTTGATTCCGGTCATCAAAGAGGGGTTCCCTGTTTCGAACAATTGAGTGCATCACCACTTTTTTGCTGCATATAGCGCGACCCGCCCATGGATATTCGCGGGACCCTGGCTAGAAGCAGAATGCATAGCGCGGGATGAAACGTGTTGCTGACGCCCGCGGGAGTGGGGGAAGATCGGAAGCCGGATAGACCCACAGAAGGTCGCATATGAGCGCACCCTCTTTGCCGATGGCCTGGCGTGCAGCCAGGCAAGGAAAGGAAAGGTGCGGGACCCATTCCCTGTGTTTGACCTAAACCCATCCGAGGCGCCCCTTCTCCATCATTGTCTAATGCATCAAACCATCCGAGCAAATAATTATCCCGCCAATCGCTTGTGTGCTGATCTCTCCTGGTTTCCGGCAGCCGAAGCTCGTCTGCTTTATATACCCTTATGTCTTCGTTTCTACCTCCCCGTTGACACCCCTGGTTCACTTTCTGGCTACTATGCCCGTCGCAATAGTACGCCCCACAGCTTCCTTACCCATTCCTCGCTTGACTTAATCCACTCCCAAAGGTCGGGCTGGCCGCCCAGCTACCCTCGGGCCCAAATTCTGCTAGGAATCTGGACTATCGTGCATTCTGGGATTTTTTGTCTCGCAAGGAGCACGCGTTCGAGGATATTCCCCAAGAAAGGTTGGATGGCCTGTCGTAAGTCGATACTCCATACGATCCCGGTCCCTTCCCAATTGTTGATCGCCAACTAGTGGGACAATCCCCAATCCCACTGGCTCCTTCCTCAAAGATACACAACTTTTCGATAATGTCGAGTTCGGAGTCAGCGCAAAGGATGCCACCGCCATGACCGCCAGTTCTCGTCGCTTAATTGAACTATCATTCCTCGCGCTCCTCGACTCTGGCATCGATTATCGGGGACGTAAGGTCGGCTCCTTCGCTGCTGGGACCAACGCAGAGGCCCTTGCTCATGTGAGACAACATTGTACTTCAGCTTTGATCTTACTCCAGGGGGTCTGACATCACTATTGTGCCAGGACCACGCCGACTACCGTAGTATCGGAACAAGGGTCCACACGCTTGCAAACCGAGTCGCCTACACTTTTGATATAACCGGCCCCTCCCTCTACCTTGACACCGCCTGCAGCTCTACCCTGACCGCAACACACTTGGCAATTCGCGCAATCGAGAGCGGGGATTGTGAGGCCGCCGTCGTCGGTGGATGTCAATATAACATGGAGTAAGCGCTGTCAGATCCCCTCACTCGCGACCTCCTCCTCTGATGAATGCAGCATGTGGGACTGGTTCGTCTATTCAGATAACGGAATCCTTACCCCGGACCGATGCAAACCTTTTGATGCCGCCGCTGACGGGTATGTCGTCAATTCCGCCATTCACGTCACTCTGATCCCAACCCCCATCATCATCAGTTTTGTGCGGGGTGAAGGTGCAGTTGCCATTGTTATTAAACCCCTCGAGGCAGCGTTGGCCGACAATGACCACATCTATGCCGTCGTAAGTCTCAGCTCAATTCCTTTCTCACCCCTCTCTTATCGCATCTTGCAGGTTTTGGGCACTGCTATCAACAACAACGGGTCCGATGTGACACTTTCCAAGCCCTCCGGAAAGCTACAACAACAGTGCATTCGTGATGCCTTCTCGAATGCTGGTAGAGATCCTCGTGAAGTCGATTATGTGGAACTTCACGCCACTGGTGTGTCGCTTCCGACGGATCTCACCAGCCACTCTTCTTAACCTAGCACTTGTAATATCAGGCACGACCGTCGGAGATCCGATTGAAGCGAACGCCACCGGAGAAATTTTTAATCGAGGCGACGACCTTCTCATCGGGAGTGTTAAGGGAAACCTCGGGTATGTCCATCTCATCCTGAGGGAATTTCTCGGGGTCGATTTCCTGATTGTCCACCGGTTCTACAGGCATCTTGAGGCTGCAGCGTTTTTTGCATCTCTCCTGAAAGTTTGCCTAATCCTCGAGAAGAGGACAATCCCGCCGAATGCGAACCTACGTAATCCCAATCCAAAGATTGCTTGGGATAAATATCGCCTGAAGGTGGCCACAAGTTTGGTCCCGCTAGGCGCACGCTCCCACACAGGAAGGTCGTTGGTATCTCTGGCTAGCTCTGGGATAGGTGGCTCGAATGGCCATGCTGTTTTGGAACAGCCTCCTGAGCCAGCTTATTCTGACATCAGAATCAAACCCAACCAACCGGTGGTGTTCATCGTTGGAGGCTTATCCCCGAGAGCCGCTTCGGAAATCGCAACGGCACTCGTCAACCTTATTGACAATGGTCCGTCATCAGAAGTACTCTCTCAAGCCGTCGTCCATGCTCGTCGGGCGAGACAGATGCCCTTTAGGACGCACTTCCTTTATACCCCAGGAATCGCTACCGCCGTTCCCAACCCTGTGCTCGTTCCAAAGGCACAGCCTCCCATCGCCTTCGTCTTCACTGGACAGGGTCCCCAGCACTTACGAATGGGCCAGTCCTTATTCGCGGCCTCCGAGGTCTTCAGAAACACGATTCTCGAGCTTGATCAGGTTCACGAGGATGTCACCGGTCATTCGTTGATCAAGACTACTGGTCTCTTTGACAGTTCCCTCTCATCATCACTTCCTGCTGTATGGTCGGTCGAACACACCCTTCCAGCGCTCTGCATGGTACAGATTGCACTCTTCGACTTGTTGGCTAGCGTCGGTGTTAAGCCAAGTATCCTCGTCGGTCACTCTGCAGGAGAAACTACAATGCTGTACGCTTCCGGGGCAGGATCAAAAGCTATGGCACTCGAGGTCGCTATCGCCCGTTCGAAAGCTATGAAGATGACGGAACCCCTTGGCGCCGGCATGGCCGCGCTTGGATGTGGGTACGAGGAGGCTGTCAAGATCGTGACCCGGGTGACTGAGAAATCCGACGGCGTCTTGGAAATTGGATGCCATAACTCCCCGGAGGCAATCGTCATCTCTGGCTCCTTACAGCTAGTCCAGAGGGCCATTGATGTCGCTCAGGCAGAGGGATTCTTCGCCAGACAAGTCCAGACGCTTACTCCGTCTCACAGTTCCCTCATGGAGCACTGTTGCGAGGCTTATTGCGATGGCGTTCGAAAGGTCTTCGGTCGTTATCCAGGACCACATGTGCCTGCCATCCCTTGCTATTCGGCTGTAGCCGATCACGGAAAGTCCATTCACGAGTTCACTCCGGAGTACATGTGGAACAACATTCGACGACCTGTCCACTTCCATCAAGCCATTTCTGCTATTCTGCAGGATACCCCTGATGCCATATTTGTCGAAATATCCCCGCACCCCGCATTGTCATCTTATGTTTCAAGCCTCGGTGTCTCGCCGAATGCAATGATATGTCCTATGCGCCGACCAGCCAAGAATTCGCCTGCTCCCGTCGAACTCGCCACGTTCTACTCTTCCCTTGGAGTCCTTGTCACATTGGGCGTCAATTCTATTGATTTGACAACACTTTACGGCAGGGCGAGCCGCGACCCTGCCTACGACATCCCTTACCCTTTCACCCGTAGGGTCTTCCCATTACGAGTGGATGGTCCTCGCGAGGCCTCCATCGTCAAGGGCGGGTACTCGTTGTTGTTGAAGATGAATGCGAAGACCTTCCCTGATCTCGCGGAGCACGTGATTAATGGAGAACCTATTGTGCCGGCCGCTGCCTTTATCGACATGGTGTGTGGCATCCCTTCGTGCTCGTCATATCGTAAACCTTTTTTTTCATTTCCACTCATGAATCTTTTTCCCTACTTCCCGGGGTTCTAGGTGTTGCAAACTGGCGCGCGGTTGGTTTGGGACATAGAATTCGGAAAGATTTTGTCCCTGGCGTCAGAGACACCATCAGATGTCCGCCTGGAGTATCAGGATTACAAGTGGGCCATCAAAACATCCCAAGCAAATGCAATCACCAAGACTTATGATGACCGAGTGCACTCGTCCGGATCATCAAGCCAGAACATTGTGGCGCCCTTGCCAGAGCTGGATATTCGACAGACATTCGCCAAGTTCCCACTGATTAACACTGACGGTGACTCCGCCGTAATTTTCTGCGCTTGAGCGTAGCTAACGTGTTACGCAGACTTTTACGACCTGATTGAACGCTTTGCCGCCTTTGGTCCTCAATTCCAGAGGTTGAAGAAACTTCGTGGGACTGCTCATGAGGGAATGGCCGCCATCTCTATTCCATCTGCTTCAGATCGGTGAGCATATAGATGGCATCTCCCCGTTTTTGGCTAAACCATTTCCTGTTTGATCTGTAGTGCTTCCGACTACGTCTTCAATCCGGTCCTGTTGGACGCTTGTTTCCACTATGCCTTGCATCCTGCTGTTGCGCAAGTAACTGACGATAGATCCATCTTTTTGCCTTCGAAACTCCGTAAATTTGTGTTTTACGCAGCTCCAAAGCCGGGGAGCATCATCTATTCGCATTATGTGTTACGGGAGTGGACTCCTGGTGGGCGAAATTTCACTTCATACATGACTACAACTCATTTGGCTCACAGATGCCCGGGTCTACAATTTTACCGTCTACGACGATGCCGGATCGGCGTTGGTCGCCATGACTGGATTCGAACTGAAACGGAACGCGACATCTTCTCTCCCCGGCATCCAACGCCGGTACGAAGTTGTCTTGCAACCCATCGTGACCCCCGCTGTTCTTCCTCGATGCATTACCCGTTGGTCCAGGCCGAACAAGGAAACGACAGATTTAATTATGACCATTGCCGATCATGAGGCCCAACTTCTCCTCCGCCGATCGCTTGATCGCGGAGTAACAATTGGCGAGGAACTCAATCGACGACGTTACCATCGATTCGCGAAGGACGCCATCACGAGGAATCTCCCCTCTCTCCCCTCTTCCTCCGTGGTGGAAGACATCAAGGCGAAATGGCCCATTCATTTCCAGATTGCCGACCGGTTAAGTAGTGTCCACCATGAAATATTTGAAACCTCTACGGTCAGTCTGTTCTGATTGAGGTATCACGAAATCTTTCTCATTTCCAGTACCCCAGGCAACTGTTCAAGCATTATTCTCGGATGATATCTTGAACAATTTCTACAGCGGAGATGGATTCTTCGGACCGATATGCAAGGCTGCTGCGAAGGCTTTCGATCAGACCATCACTACATTCGCCGACTCGGGAAAGAAGGTCCTTCGTGTTCTTGAGGTCGGAGCTGGTAAGCGTTTTTCTCCGAACTTGCGGAGGAACCGGGATGGCGCAATCTAATATTTCCATAGGTACCGGTCTTCTCACCCGTTCCCTTTGCGGTGTGTTGGAAAACCGTGACGACGTGATCGTCGAATACGTTGTGAGCGATGTGTCGTTCGCCCTTGCGAATGCCACAGTCAAATCGCTATCGTATCTCCGTGCCTCCCCGAAGGCCTACGACTTGTGCCGTCCCCCAGAAGAACAAGGTTTATCCCCATGTTCATTTGACATCGTTGTGGGGCTTCACGTTATTCACGCTGCTCCCGAAGTCGAGAGCGTTCTCGAATCGCTTCATCGAGTTCTTATACCTGGTGGTTCACTTCTTGTGGTGGAGTTAGACGGAAGTGATTGGAAAGACACCCCTGGTTCACTCTGGACAGATATGGTCTTTGGTGGTTTCTCGGAGTGGTTCGGTTACACAGACGGAAGGGATCATCCATCAATCTCCCCGAATGGTTGGGAGTGTCGCGCAAAATCAGCCGGCTTTGTTGACTTCCAACAGTCGACCGAGGTTGGAGGCGGATGGGAATTTTTGTTCACCGCGCAGAAGTCTCCTGCTGAGGAGTCGTCCTTTGGCGTCACAGCTCCGGATCACCACTTCCTCACCTACACGTTCGGCAAGGAGATCCAGCTACAGCGGCAGATCAAGAGCTTTGACCTCGACCAATCCATTTCGCTCTGGATTATCGCTACCGACGGAATCGATGGGGACGCTGCACAGGGTCTCGTTAAGAGTCTGTCCCGCGAATACATCAACTGGAATATCCACCTCGGAGTTTTCGACAGCGAATCCGACGAATCGTCTCGAGTGGACTTCATTATGACTTATCGGGATTGCGTGGCCTACGACACTATCGTTCATTTCAGGAAGGACGGTATGGCTCGTGTCCCCAGGGTTGTACCATCTACTCCACCTCCCCCCTCCAACAAGTTCGACCCGGGTAACAGCGATTGGAGGTCGACCGCATTCGGCTTGGTCCGGAGCCATCTCCCAACCCTCGGAGACCAACAGATCTTGATCAACATTCGTTACTGGTCGGAATCTCTCTCCTCTTACCGTGGCTTCTCGGGAACAATTGTTCAAAGCAAATCCTCCGTGTTAAAGCCCGGTCAGAGGGTTGTTGGTGTCACACATCACCAGGAAGTGTCCAACAGACTCATCTGCCCCGCTGGTTTCGTAACGGTTTTGGGTAGCAACGACGAGGCTGACGTTCTCACGGAGTACGCCATCACGAGCGCCATCACTACCATGGTTTTGGGCCCTGCACGAACTACGGGTGGAACCCCAGACAGCCGGCCCCTCAAGGTCTTACTCGCAGACGACGAGGCTACCTCGAGTAAATTGAGGAGGTTTTGCTCAACTGTCCCCTCCCTCATCCAAACTCGGACGGGTGTCGTTGATGACGACGAGCAGTTCGATCTTATCATCACCAGTTCCAAAGAACTTGCAGAGCGACCGGAAATCGGGCTATGGCGTGGACCCCTCTTCGTTTGGGACGACGCGTTGCGTCAGGTGGCTTCCAGAGACCCCTGGGTGGTTGGGCACTTGGTCAAGACATCCCTCCGTCTTGTCAAAGTCAACAGCTTGACCTTAAAGTCTCCGGTCATCAGTCCGAGGACTCTCTCCCGGTTCATGGTTCCCTTGCCGCTGGATCAGAGGGTGGCCCCCTTGTTCAGCTCCTCGAAGGCGTACCTGTTGATTGGGGGCATGAGTGATCTCGGAGTTCATTTCGCGTTGTGGATGTACCGAGTAAGCGATCTCCTTACACCCCGGCCGCAAAGTCTCACTTCGAACTTTTCACAGCGTGGTGCGAAGAAGATCATTTTGACCTCTCGCCGTGGCCGCAAGTTCCTCGACACCGACGCACTCGAAGCTACGAAGCTCAAGATTGCGTACATGGAACGGTGCAACGATCTATCCCTCCAATTTGAAGCCTGCGATGCTACTTCCGTATCTGGAGTGCGACAACTCGTTGATAGTATTAAGGAACCGTTAGGAGGATGCTTCTTGATGACCCTCGTTCTCTCCGACGGTCTTTTCACAAGCCAAACCGAAGATAGTATTCGCCGGGTGGTCAATGCCAAGTGGGACTCACTCAAGACTTTGGACACAATTGTCCCGATACAAACTCTCGACTTTTGCGTCTCGTTCTCTTCGGTCAGCGCCTTGATCGGAAACCTTGGCCAGTCAAATTATGCCATGGCGAACACGATTGTTGACGGGTACTTGGCACGTCACAAGAATGCGTTCTCAATCTCCGTCCCCTCCATTTCCGACCTCGGGTACTTCGCTCGTTACAAGGGGGCGCGTGAGAGTACCGTCAAGTCGACCATGCTTAGTCCAGATGGTATGCCGTTTACTGCCGTTTGAAAATCTGAGCTCAACGTTTTCACCAGATCTGTGTGCTTACCTCGAGGACGGCTTGCTCAAGCTCTACTCTGGTGTTTGCGCGCCGCACTACATTCCTGATATGCCCTGGAACCAGTTGCATAAGGAAGCTGGCCTGGCATCCGACACCATGCACTTGATTATCCGGGAAGAGACCGTCAACGTCGTTCGTGACGGCGACGAATCGAGTGTCTTCGACAAGGTGTTGAACCTGTTGGACTTGTCGACATCCGATTTCTCTCCTGAAGTCCCCTTCACTTCCTACGGTATGGATTCGTTGGCCGCCACGCGCATCTCGGAGGCTCTCCGCCCGTACATCAAGGTGTCCCAAATGCAGCTCTTGGGTGGAATGACCTGGAACCACCTGGAGGCGAAGATGCGAGAAGCAGGCACTGATACGGATGGTGCCCTTACAACCAGCCTGGCAGACCCACTAGTCAAGATGGTTGCAAAGTATTCCAAGAACTTCGAAGAGCACGTCCCATCGTCGGAAGCCCCCACGGAAGATGTCATCGTCATCACTGGAACGACTGGTTCAATCGGATCGAGCGTTCTTGTTGATTGTCTGAAGTGCCCTAATGTCAAGCACATTTACGCGCTAAACCGACCGTCTGCGGACCCAACGGAGACACAGAAGGTGGCCCTTCTGAAGCGTGGATTCGATCCTTCTGTTGTGGACACGCCCAAGTTGACCCTCTTGAACGCTGACCTGGCCGCTGGCGACCTTGGGATCGGAGAATTCCTCCTGGAGGAGCTCCGTACCACTGTTACGCATATCATTCATGCTGGTTGGCTCATCAACTGGTCGCTCGACTTGTCGCGGTTCGAACCGTTGATTAGGGGTACGAGAAACCTGATCGACTTGGCATTGTCGTCTCCCCTTCCTACTCCGCCGCGTATCATTTTCATCAGCTCGGTCGCCGTCCTCCGTGGCTGTGAGTACCTCTTCCCAGATGTCGATTTCTACCTTCAATTTACCTTCTTTTTTTTTTTGGCTTAGCTGTCCAAAGTGGCGAACTGTGCACCGAGGAATTTGTTGAACCAGAACTTGCCCTAGGTGATGGTTACAGCGAGTCAAAATGGGTCGCCGAACGTCTCCTCCAGCTTGCCGCTGCACAGACAAGTCTCCGTCCCATCGTCGTACGGTTCGATCAGGTGTCCGGTTCGAGGAACGGCTACTGGAAGACGACGGAGTGGTTCCCAGCCCTTGTTCAATCTACGGCTATCGTCAAGTGTCTTCCAGATTCTTCATCTGTATGTGATTTCTGTTTTGACTTGCTGGGATACCTCTGAACGACCGTTATACAGGACGCCAACTGGGTACCTCTGGAGGTTGTTGGTCCGGTCATCACTGAGATCCGCAACGCATCGTCGAACGTCATCCACATCGCGAATCCAAAACCGGTTTCGTGGCGATACATCTTCGGTAGGGTCTCTCAGATCCTCGACGTCCCCATTGTTTCGTTCCACGACTGGCTTTCCCGGTTAGAAGCTCTCGCCACATCCTCCGAGGGTAACGAGACCACGGCCATCGCTCTCCTAGAGACCTACCGTACGGTTGACCCCTCTGCTACGAAAATCACGCCCCGCATGTCCAACGAAAACGCTTTACGTGAATCACCCGCGCTTGCTGCCGCTCAACCTTTGACAGAGAAAGACATCGATTCTTGGCTGTCTTACTGGAAGAGTGTATCACTCATTTCATTCTGATTTTTTTCTGCCTCTTCCGGGGTTTTATCCCTCCGGCCACATAAACGACATTTCTACGAGGCCCTATACGATTACGCCTAGTCATGTACCTTCAATACTGTATAATCAACACTCATCACCCTTTACTCGTTTTTGTACTGCCAGACATCTTGTACGCATGTAATCTCTTGCACACACCCATTCTTCTCCTGGATGGATATCTTGCTCTTCTCGACAGTCTATTTATTTCACGAGTACGGAATGATATTAACTTATGAAGCCATCGAGATGAACATGAACTGGTGTTACAAACCACACAGCTGCGGTAGTGAGACGAAGGGTCTCGTATGTTGCCCATTATGTGATGTCATGAAACACGTAGATTAACAGCACCAGCCAAGCCCAAGAGATGTGATGGTTCCTAGGATGTGCCGAATTGGTTACAGTGGACTGCGGAGGGGGACCGGAACTTTGAGCTGGGGTTGTGGGTGTTGGCGAAAGAGGTGAAGGGGTGTCGGTGAGTGGTACGGAAGTGAGCGTCAAAGAAGGAAGCCTTGAGCTAGGACTGGAGCTGGCGCTGTCACCTCCTTGAACTACGAAAGGACTGACGATCTCGATTATGCTTGTGGTCTCGGTGAGTATTTGGTCCGAGGCAACGAGCTGACAGTTCGCTTGACTCCCGGCTATGGCACAAGAGTACGAAAATGCAGGGCCACCGGGTATTGATCCTTGGAGGACGGCATCTGTGGGACCTTCCACGAGGGTGGCTGGAGCGCGGCCGACATAAGTCAGTCGGATTACAACTGGGGCGTGTTCTTCGACCTCTCACCAGTAAACTGAACATTTGGATCTGTGAACGTCCCAGTCGGGGTTCCGGGACCAATCACCCATGTCGTTCTCCCGTTGCCGTCCGTCCCGAGCTGTTGGACACTCAGGGGCTGTTCGTCTGCGCCGGGAATATACAGAGTCGTTTCGGCGGAGACATCTGACGAGCGCAGTTACCGTATAGGTTATTTCCAATGCGTTTACTAGGGGAAAAATGGAGCGTACGGGTGCAAAGGTACAAAAGAAGTCCGAGAGTGAAAGGGAACATGAGGGTCCCAGGAAGGTAGGAAAGGAACAAAATTAAGGTTTTTCCGCTGTGGAAAATTTCCAAGGATGTGGTTAAAAAACGCGGGGTTCAGTGGTTGTCTGAGGAAGAGATCCGATGTATTTGGCACGTTGGAGATGCAGTATGGAGGGAGGTGTACATGTGGGGTGTGCTTCGTACGCGAAGGGATTGACCACCTGAGTGAGCAGCGTTCACGAATCTCGACTAAGGCGATTCGTTGCCCTCTCGTTAACTACTGAGAGAGAAAGAGTGAGGTCAGCACAAGTTGCAACAGGGGACTTGGTGAAACGGAAAGATCAGAAATAAAAGGCAATATAGAGTTGTCCTCTGGCCCCAAGAAAGAGGTCGGTACAGGTCTGAGATTGAATCATCCCAAGAAAGAGAGAGAGGACTTGAACTTACATCTGGACTTGGACGGAAGATAAAGAGAGAAAAAAACTCGGTGATCCGATCGGAGCTGGGCGGCCAGCGGGTACCGCTCAGGCGGTGGCTGACGGCGGCGAAGTCGGCGGAGAGGGCTCCTTGCACCACCACCGGACGAGACGCGTCACGTTCTCCTTATTTCACGACCACGACGATAATCTGCAACAATGTCCAACGACTACGATTATCTCTTCAAGCTTCTCCTCATCGGTGACTCTGGAGTTGGGAAGGTACGCCTCTCAAGCCGCAGCACACGCCTGATAAACTAAGTGTCTTAAAATCCAGTCGTGTCTGCTCTTGAGGTTCGCCGAGGATTCCTACACGGAAAGCTATCTCAGTACGATAGGAGTCGACTTTAAGATCCGTACCATTGACGTCGACGGCAAGACAATAAAGCTTCAGATCGTATGCCCCCTTCTCAGAGACGTTTAATAAATGTACTGATACACTACTCGCCTCACTGTTAGTGGGACACAGCAGGTTTGTTCAAGTAAGGCGAGAAGTGCGGCGCTCACCGCACCTTTTCGGCAGGTCAGGAACGGTTCCGCACAATCACTGCAGCTTACTATCGAGGTGCTCATGGCATCGTGGTTGTGTATGATGTCACGGACAGCGGTACGTGCCTCGTGCTTACGCAATCGCTCAAACTCACGAACGCCGACAGAATCTTTCGAGAACGTGAGGATGTGGCTGAAAGAAATTGAACGCTATGCGGCAGACTATGTCGAGAAACTCCTGATCGGAAACAAATCTGATCTCATAGCCAAGAAAGTTGTGGAATATAGCATTGCTAAGGTATCCCTCTCGCTGCTCTGTTACCGCTTTCGAGTTGACCAAGTCTTGGCTCGAATACAGGAATTTGCCGACTCTCTTAACATCCCTTTCCTGGAAACATCTGCCAAAGATTCCACGAACGTTGATGAAATGTTTTACACGATGACAAAACTAATCCGGCAACGGTATGTCACTCTCGCCTCCCCCCATGGATCACGACTGACCAGGCTGCAGCGCCGAGAAACACGGGACACACGCTGGGGACAAGGCTGGGGTACCTCTCGGTGCCACTCTGAGTCGGGAATCTCCAGAGGAGGAGAGCTCTGGTTGCTGTTAAGTGCTCGGTGGACTCTCGAATTGCTTTACAGAGTAGCATGTTTACCCAATCTCAACCTGTATCTTATGCTTTCTCCGCGGGAGCTGCTTCTCTCTCTGTCCTCTAACAGAATTGCTGGACACTGTTTCGGAGGTTCAACGTTCAGCAGAGGGCCAGCTATCTCCTTCCAGGGAAGATCCCCTGCGCACATCCGACACCGGATGCACTCGAGCGAGACTGCCTCACCGTGCAATGGGCCCTGTAGGCTTTCCGACTCTCAAATGTCCCCCGGGGGCTCAAAACAGTGCTTGTAAGACGCTCTTGAGGACGAATGTCCCCAACCTCAGCCGCCCAACCGCCGTGGCCGGGCGGCAAGTTGTCCGGTTCCGATCGGTCATCCCCGTTCCGTCATCTCGGCTAATCCCCATCCGTTCGATACCTACTTCTCCAGGGATGAGGGAACCGGAGATCCTAATTAGTTGCGGGCGGAATGGACCGCAAGACAAGAGTTAAATACCACTCCTCACCTTCCCCACCTTGACCCCTGTCCCCTTCGCTCCTCATGGACTCTCCCTCCCTCCCCGCGGCAGAAGGCCCATCGCACCCAGGAAACTCTCTCGCAGTGGCCTCTCATGATGTATCCGAACCCATTCTTCCTGGCCAGCAGGGTGAATTCTCACTCGAGAAGACGATGCGCGAGGCACTCACACAGTCAGTGCTTGAATTTCTCCCCCTTTTGCGCAGTTATTCACCGCCCCCTAGGCTGGAAGACTCGGGAATTACTCCAAGGACCCTCGGAGTCTACTTCAAGGACTTGCGCGTTGTCGGTGCAGGTGCCTCTTCCACCTTTCAAGACACAGTGGGGTCCAGGTTCAACCCAAAAGTCGCCTACGATGGCATCCGTAATGCTCGGCGACCCAAATCACGCGATATCTTGTCTGGCTTCAGCGGTGTCGTTAGACCAGGAGAGATGCTTCGTAAGTTCCCACACACCATCGGTTCGGATTGGGTGGGCATCTTATGCGCACCACAGTCGTCCTTGGCAGCCCCGGATCAGGATGCACTACCTTCCTCAAGATGCTTGCGAACCAACGCGAAACTTACCACGACGTACAGGGTGAAGTTCACTACGATTCCCTCACTCCAAACGAGATGAAGGCACACTATCGTGGTGACCTACAGGTATGCCCCCCGGTTCCTCCTGCCCCCCACACCTGACATCCCGTGTCTGCAGTTCGTCCCCGAAGACGACATCCATTTCCCCACACTCACCGTAGAAGAAACACTCCGATTTGCTGCAAAGACTCGTACCCCTCAAGCTCGCATCGCTGGTATGTCCAGGGAGGGTCACATAGAACACATCACAAATACCTTGATGACTGTGCTGGGCCTGTATCACTGCCGGAACACTAGGATCGGCGACGCGACTATTCACGGTATATCCGGTGGTGAGAAAAAGCGGGTATCCATTGCAGAGGCTCTTGCCTGCCGTAGTGTGATAAATTGTTGGGATAAGTGGGTTAAAGTGTGTTCTTTTCCTTTTTTGTCCCTGATAATGTTTACAGCTCAACTCGCGGATTGGATTCCTCAACGGCCTTGGAGTTTGCCACTGCTCTCCGCACAGCAACGAATATCCGAGGCGTCACTACTGCCTTTACTGCCTATCAAGCCTCGGAGAACGTGTGTAAGCTCTTCGATAAAATCTGCCTCATCTACGAAGGTCGCATGGTCTATTTCGGTCCTTCGAATCTCGCTCGCCAGTACTTCATCGACCTCGGATTTGAACCTGCCAACCGTCAAACCACTCCTGACTTCCTGGTCGCAGTTACAGACCCTGGTGCTCGTAACGTCCGCAAAGAGTTTGAAAATCGGGCGCCTCGAACCGCAGATGATTTCGCCAGGAGGTTTCTTGAAAATGACATCGCTGCAATCAACCAACAAGACATGGACTCGTACCGGAAAGACTTTGTCGGAAAGGACGATTTGGTTAAATCCTACTCTCAACAAGCAAGAGAAGAGCATGCCAAGACTGCGAGAAAGGGTAGTCCCTACATCGTGTCGGTCCCGATGCAGACGAGGGCCGTTATAGTTCGGCGTTTCCAAATCTTGAAGGGTGATATAACCCCACATGCTGCACAAATTCTGTGAGTCCATCTTCCATTCCAGTAAAGTACGCTTTATTGAGTATCTCCAGCTCCTTTTTGATCATGTCAGTGATCATTGGATCTGTATTTGTGAGGCTACAGGACAGCACATCGGCGTTCTTTTCCCGCGGAGGCATTCTTTTCTTGACTGTTCTCTTCACCACTTTGGTCCCACTTTCCGAGATCCCATCCTTGTTTGGACAACGGCCCATCGTGCTCCGGCATAAAAAAGCCGCAATGTATCACCCGTTCATCGAAGCTTTCGCTATGACGCTCGCGGACATTCCGATTACCCTCATCACCATCACAATCTACTCCGTCGTATTGTATTTCGTGGTTGGGCTACAAGCTTCCGCTGGTCAATTCTTGTACTTCGTTTCCTTTCATCCCTTATTCGCATTAACTAACCCATCCCACAGCGTGTTCTATCTGATTGTTCTTTCGATTTCCTTCGTGATGAAGGCTTATTTCCGGACCATCGCCTCCATGTTTTCGCAACCTGCCCCAGCCCAGGCTATAGCTGGCGTTTCGCTTCTGATCCTCGTTCTCTACACTGGATATCAGATCCCAGTGCCGGAGATGATAGGTGCTTTGCGATGGCTCACATACATCGATGTAAGATCCCTCCCTCTCATCATCGCGAGTTGCTTTCATTCACAAGTCACGCACAGCCTGTCAGATACGCCTACGAATCGGTCCTAACGAACGAATTTCGTACCTTGCAAGGAACTTGTTCGTCTCTTGTTCCCTCTGGTGCCGGGTATGAGGGGGTTTCCATCCAGAATCAGGCTTGTTCTGTCATCGGAGCAATCCCCGGTCAATCTTACGTCGACGGTAGCCGATACGTCAATCTGGCGTTCGGGTACTCTTACAGCCACATATGGAGGAACTTTGGGATTCTCGTCGCTTTTGGTGTCTTCTTCCTCATCACCTACCTCTTCGTCACCGAGATTAACTCCAGCGCGGCCGAGTTTCACCCCGTTGTAGAGTTTAAGCGAGGTGCGAAGAACGTCCCAAAAGTTGCTACCTCCCCACGGGACGTCGAAAACGATGGTGGTGGGGATGATACTGCAACTTCCACCCAGGCGGAGGAAAAGACCGAACAGCATGTGAGGGAGGCAAAAAACTCGTTGGAAGAATCCCTAGAGACGACGGATATCATGTCCTGGGCACACCTCACCTATCACATTTCCGTCGGTAATGGAGAGAGGAAACGTTTGTTAAACGATATATCTGGCTGGGTCGTTCCTGGAAAGTTGACTGCTCTAATGGGAGAATCCGGTGCCGGCAAGGTTAGCTCCTCGTTACTCCGTATTTCGTTTAGTGTTCGCTCATCCTGCCGGGGATTTCAGACTACTTTGCTCAACGTGCTCGCTCATAGAGCCGATGTTGGAGTGATTACAGGGAGCCAATTCGTCAATGGCCAGGCGTTACCCGTGGATTTCCAAGCCCAAACCGGATACTGTCAACAGATGGATACTCACGAACCAACTTCCACCGTGCGCGAAGCTGTCCTTTTCTCTGCCGTCCTGCGACAGCCACAATCCGTGCCGATGGAAGAAAAACAAGCTTAGTAAGTACCTGGTATCCGGTGGTGACTGGTTTCTTGCTGAGATGGAATACCCAGCGTCGACAAGTGCCTGGCCATGTGTGGATTGCAAGCCTTCGCAGAAGTGATCGTCGGTTCCCTTGGCGTCGAACATAAGAAACGCTTGACCATTGCAGTCGAGTTAGCCGCCAAGGTCTGTTCTATATCTAAGATGGACAGCTTCACTCTCTGACTCGCGCCCATCCCCAGCCAAAGCTCCTATTGTTCTTGGATGAGCCAACCTCTGGTTTGGACTCACAGAGTGCTTGGGCCATCGTAGCATTCCTTCGTACCCTTGCCGAAGTTGGACAAGCCATCCTTTGCACAATTCATCAACCGTCTGCCGAACTCTTCCAATCCTTCGACCGTATCCTGCTATTGCAGAAGGGAGGCGAGACCGTCTACTTTGGTGATTTGGGGCACAATGCAACGACGTTGATCAAGTACTTTGAGAGGAATGGATCTCGGCCTTGCGCTCCAGGAGAGAACCCGTGAGTGATGTCTTGTCGAAGAGTGTTCTCTTGTGCTGAGATCAGTCACCAAGTGCTGAGTTTATGCTCGATATTATTGGAGCTGGTGCGACTGCGACGGTCGATCGGGACTGGCATAACGACGTGTGGAAGAAATCAGATGAGGCCAAAGCCGTTTTAGAAGAGCTCGACCGCATCCACGCTGAAGGCAGGAATCGCCCACCAGTCACAGCAGAACTGCAATCGGAATACTCCACCTCCTGGCTCCATCAAGCCCGGACCCTAATTGTCAGGAATGCGAGATCCCTCTGGAGAGACCCCACCTACATTTCTTCCAAGGTTTTCCTGAACGTGACGGCCGGGTTATTCGTCGGATTTTCATTTTGGAAACGTCCAAACACCTTGCAAGGCACCCAGGACAAGTTGTTCTGTGTGTTTACGGCCTTAATCGTGTCAATTCCCGGCGCGCAGCAACTTCAAGTCCCTTTCATTGCCATGAGGAGCATTTACGAGATTCGTGAACGGCCCAGCAAGATGTACAGTTGGTCTGCATGGGTCACCTCCCAGCTTGTCATGGAGCTACCATGGAACATTTTCTGCGGTTCGATGTTTTTCCTCTGTTGGTATTGGACCGTCGGGTACCCCACCTCTCGGGCCGGGTATACGTACCTGATGCTTTCGGTCCTGCTGCCCGTCTACTATACGACCATTGGCCAGGCTGTAGCGGCTATGGCTCCGACCGCTGAAGTCTCAGCGCTGATATTCACTTCGATATTCAACTTTGTGTTGCTCTTGTATGTCGCCTACCGAGTCTTCGGTTTACCCCATTACTCACGAAGTGATCTAGCAATGGTGTCTTACAGCCGTTCAGGGGGTTGGGTTGGTGGAGGTGGATGTATCACGTGTCTCCGTACACATACCTTATCGAAGGCCTGTTGGGCAATGGTCAGTTCGATACGCTCTTACCCCGTGTCTCAATGCCATAATGCTCCCGTTCTAGCTCTGGGTGGCCAAGAGGTCGACTGTTCTGATATCGAGTACACTCTCATCGATCCACCTTCTGGTCAGACGTGTTCCCAATACCTCGGAATGTACATCTCCGCAAACGGGGGATACCTCTCGAACCCCAGCGCGACCTCTCAGTGCCAGTTCTGCCAGCATCGTACGGCGGATGAATACCTTCAAATCAATTTCAACATCAGGTATTCGCATCGCTGGAGGGATGTCGGGATTTTTATCGCGTTTATTGCCTTCAACGTAAGGATCTCTCTCCTATCCCTCAATGGCGCATCGAGAGCTAAACCTTTCCTCTCAGACTTTCTGCATCTATGCGTTCACTTATCTGTTCCGCATGAAGCGATGGCGGACACCCGCTGTACTCAAGGGGAAGAAGACTGGTGAGGCCGAAGACTCGAAATCCCGCTCTTCCTCTCCCATCGAGAAAAGGCCGCCGAGCACCGCGTGAGGTGTACTCAATAGTTGTTCGTAATTTTCTGCATGCAGAAACGTATGTATGATACATAATGTGTGAAAACGCCAATCCTATATACCCGACTTGACCAAAAAATACTGCAACGAACCCGAGAATAAAAAGAGGACAGGGACAGATAGTAGATTTAAGGGTGGTCAGGCTCGAAGGCGAATTTGACGGTACCCTTCTCTTGAAAACGGGAGAGGAAGCGGGCGGTCTGGATAGGAGCGTTTTCGCTGGCGGATAGGGAGTTGAAAGTCACCTCGATCTGGGAGTCTGACTCGCTAGCTATCCTGACCAGTTCTTCGTCCACCGCATCCCATTCCGGCGAATCCACTTCGGCGGTCACGGAATCAGAGTTGAGAACGGATCGGTATGAGATCCGGAGCCTCTCGAAGCGGGTTGAGGAGACGGTGGACAGGACGGCGGTGATCATACGTGTCGTCTTGGCTTCTGATATCTCCCCTGCACCGAAAATAAGTTCTGAAAGTTCTGAACAGTTGACGACGGATATGTGATCGTGAACCCGTTTGAAGTGCTGTTCCTCTGTACACGTTTGGAGTTGAGCATCGGTTGCTGGGATTGGGGTGTAGGTGTATATGTTTACCTATATCATGGATTGCCAAGCTCTGAAGGGTATCCCCAGACGCATTGATGAGTGCGTTGTAGGAATCGATGAGTTTGTTGTGGCTGAGCCCTATCGCGTGATATTCGCGAGGATATTGGAGGAGTTGATTGATAAAGCTGTCGCCACCGGCGTCCAAATGGTATAACCCAAGCTTTCCGGTCGTAGGAGGTCTTCCTCGGGTGATGTCCCCTTCGTAATAGGATCTCCGGATTTTCTGCGCATAGACCGTGAACACCTCGAGTTTCGGCAAGCAGTGCAGGATGCCAAGGAGCGTCCCTGACCAAACATCCGGTACGTCGAGCCATATACTCGTCAGAGAATGCGCGACCGGTCGAAGCACCTCACCGATGGGAGGCGGATCTCCCCCCGTCGAGCCGGCGTCCGGAATGAATTGGGCGATCTCGAGGGATTCCAATATACCTCCACGATCCGCCGAGAGGTGCTTGGTTATCGCCAAAACCTGATCTGCGTACCAATCGTTCGAGTCTTTACCCCTCATGAGGGAGAGTCGCCGAACGGACGTGTGAGCGTTTCCGAGCGAGGTCTGCCATTCCTCGATCTCGTGAGGGGCCAAACGGGCCGTGGCTGCTTTCAGATCCGATTCGCTGGACATGTGACTGGGGGCGGAAGCGATTTAGTGGAGTCAACATCGACTGAGGAACGAGGAACGATCCCGAACGCTTTTCTTACCTAGATCTGCCCCCTCACAGGCGGTGAGATAATGGTGGGGTTAAAAGCCTGCGATGAGCGCAAAACGGAACAGCCGATCTTCCTCTGTTGCCCGGAAGCCGCATGATGGCATTCATGACACGAATTGGTGGCTGTGCGTCCCGGAAAACCCGACCGGTGTCCATCAAGTATATGCATCTTTGAGGGTGACTACTTAAGTACAAGAGCCCGCCCTACCCAGTCTTCACCCGGTTGTGGACCGGGGAGCCACTGTTCACCCGGTGGTACCTCCCTGGTAGTGCCACCCATCTCCACAGATTTGGATCGGTCAACTTGCGCCGCGAACCGTTCGCTCGGATTCAGAACCGCGGACTGTTCCGCGATCCGGCACAACTCCCCACCAATATGCTTCCACCGATGTGATGTCATCGCGTAACTGGAGTGCGGTAGCATCTGGTGATGTATCATCAGTTTCTTGAGTTTATGAGAGGAGATCGTTATCAACCAACTCTGCAGTTATCGCAACGGTGGTGGAGCCCCCCCGGAGCTCGGGAGAGATTCCAGCGGGCTCTTCTTCACCCACCCCATCTGCATTAGACCCAAATGATTACTTCACTTTTCTTGGAATGTGATCGCGGGTTTATGGAGCCGCTTGATTGCCAACGTTTGTAGTGTACTTGAACAGGTGATCGTATAGAAAGTAACGATAGTCCGTGGGAGTCACTCACGTGTGATACGCAAGGAGAAGGTCGGTAAGCCTCTGAAGGAAGGGTAAGGTGGGGCCGTTCGAGAGGCTGGGCACTAATTCCCGGTTGTGATTGGAGTTCGGTCGAGGGGGCGAAGAGGATCATTGGTACCGTCGCCCGAAGGGAGTAGGGAGCAATATACCCTGAATCACTCGAGCAGAGCTCGACAGAGGGAAGAAAGAAAGAGGGATAGCATCGAAACCATGTCTGCGATAGCGAAATCGAGCTGCAACCGCAGTAAGGTTAGGGGCCCAGGGCGGAGGACAACAGATAGTGATGGACGGGATTGTCGTGAGGGAGTCTGGGTATTTCGCGGAGTCCCAGGTCATACTCGGAAGTGAAACCTTGAGTAACCTTGAACAGAGGTTGCGCTGTGAAGTCTCCGGGTGTGGTGGGCCTTCGTCTCGACACGAGATGTCAGACCGGGGGAAAATAGTGCGAACGCCTTCCCATCATCCGAGCGGACCCCGCGGGTCTTAAAGCTTAATGTGTTGTATCGGTAGCAATGGGCTCATGACATGGCGACCAAGGAACATCTTTGATCTTCAAGGCTGCCCAGGTTGTCGATGATTTCGTCGATAGTCTCTTGCGGCGGGGTGGTCACCCCAAACACGCCGCAAACACGGTTCCGAGGACCTCAAGTGATGCATAAAATGAGCGACAAGGCTGGTGGAGCGAACAGCGGGGCGATTTACCCATCGTAATCGTTTGCCACCAAGAGGCTGTAGACCAAAAACCCAAAAACGGCGGATCACTACGCGGAAGCACTGACAGTTTGATCCGGTGTGGGGTTAATGCTTACCACCGTCTTCTCGCTGGTCCTCTCGTTTCTCCTCCTGCTCCCCCTGACCCTTGGTTACCCCAAGGGGGGCATTGAGCGGCAGGTATACGACGACCTGGTCCGATACACGAAGTATTCCTCTGCAGTCTACCAGAAAGTGTGCCTTCGGCCCCTCGGGAACACCCTTATTGCTCAGGTGCGAACTTTCTACGTCCTCCTGAGCCCCGACAATTGTGCTGGACATAGCCCACTAGTTTTCCGGGTTCCTTACGCACACGAATGGCTTCTTTGCCCGCGATGACTTTCGCAAGGAGATCGTCCTCGTGTTCCGGGGGTCGGATGCGAACACTCTGACAGATTATTTCACAGGTGTGTAGCCACAATTAACCCCTAAAGTCTCATCGAGTTTGACAGCAATTCGAATGCAAACACAGACTCGGCGATGATCCTGACCCCATTTTCATCCCCAGGCGTGCTGCCACCTGACAACACTACCGCAGTACACTGGGGTTTCTTACGGGCATTCAACTCCGTCGCGGACATCGTGATTTCCATAATGGAGGAACAGTACACGTATTACCCTCACTACCGCCTCGTTTGCACAGGTACCTTCCCATCCAGCGCTGCTTTTTTGAATGGATTACAGCTGACCGGTCGCCAAGGTCACTCTCTGGGCGGCGCCCTTGCTTCTTTAGCAGCCGTCACGTTGCGTTCAAATATACCTGGACTCGCAGGGAGGATCAAGCTATTCACTTTTGGTAATGAGTTAACTCGAGATTTTCCCACCCACATACCGATCTCACCCCCTGCAGGACAACCGAGAACTGGAAACCTCGCGTTCTCGCAGTTCGTTGAGGAGCTCCTCGGACCTATCAACGTATATCGGGGTATGTCCTGAATACTTCGAGGTGCTACCATTTGCTTATGATTTCCCAGCCGTTCATCACTACGGTCGGTAGTTTCGAGGGAATGCATAACACCTTTCTAACCTTTCCAACGAACCGCAGACGGCGTACCAACTATCATCCCACGTTACCTCGGATACCACCATTTGTGAGTCTCGGAGGTCCACAGCCATATTTTCCACGATGCATCTGACATTTTTGGTGGAAGCTTCACCGAGTACTGGCAATTCGGGGACCCGGCGAAACCGACGCATGTCACAAGATGCACGGATTCATCCGAGGATCAACACTGCAGCCGCTCCATAAGTGCGTGGCTCCAATACCTACTCAAAAACGACTCGGAACGCTAACGTTCGATCCAAGTCTCCACTGGAATCAATGCAGATCATTTCGTCTATTTCAATCACGGTAACCCCTTTTGTCTTTTAGCCATTGCGCGAGAGCTCATGGACCCATGGCTACCAGTGATGACAGCCGAACCATGGCTTTGTCTAGGTGATCCGTAAGACCACGCCACTGACACGGGGGGTTCCATGGTCATTGCCACCCACCCTGACGTAGTCAATATGTCGGAGATTTAGTCCGGGTACACTGGCGCCTCTCGAAACGGAACTGTGACTCCAACGAGACACCCTCTAGGCACGCGCCCTCGCGCTCGTTTTTAGCAGAACAGCGCTATTGTTCGATACATTTGTTGTACAATATTTTCTTACGAATTTCACGAAGAGTGATACACGGAGAGTGGCCATGGTCGTGTTCCGCCATTCTGGCTTTGTTTACCATGCCCGCGATCAAACCAGCCACTCGTCCCCTCGTCCCAAACCACGGTTCTGGGTCAAAGCATCCGAACGTGTCCTGTCTCTTTCTCGCCAAAGCCACCGCTCGTTCGTATAAGAACGCAACGGCCGAACTGCAAAAACCCATCCGCGCTATCAGACAACGCTCGCAAACCTCGCCGCCCCCGTCGCCACCGCCACCGCCATCGCCACATTTCAGTTATCCCCTTCCCAGTACCCAGTAATCAATGGCCAGCCCCGAGCCCCAACCCGATCTCCATGAAGAAGAGCTCGAGCAGACTCAGCAAACCCAATTGTCTACTCAGCAGTACTCTCAATCGGAGGCGGAGCTGCCCGATGCCAACGCCCACTTGTGGGGATTTTTGCTTCCGTGTAGTCCAAGGCTCAGGCAGCTCGACTTCTGGAGGATACAACCAGTCTACACGATTGGCCGTGGTCAGGACAATGCGATTCGTTTGCCCGGAATGAGAATCAGTACGTTCATCCTTCCCCGTCCGCGTTCGTTGACGCAGGTGTTCTGACGCTATGGGCGCGCCACCGCTCTTAGGTAACAAGCATTGCATCATTCGGTGGGACGGCAAGGACCCAAACTCTCCGGTCGTAGTCAAGGACCTGTCTACAAACGGAACTTTCGTATGTTGAACTCCGGATGCTGCCCCGCAGATCTCTGACCGTAGGGTGATGGTCCTTATAGATCAACGGAGTCAAGATCGGACATGGACAGAGCGGGATCTTGAGCAATGGAAGCGAAATTGCTTTTGGTTCTCTTCAACCTCAAGCGCAAGGAGATGCTGTCGAGGACTATCGTAAGTGTGCACGGTGTCGTACAGAACATGTGAATTAAACACTGGATCCTAGGTTTCGTATTCCGATTCACAGCCTCTGGTCCTCCTCGTGATGGCCTCTGGGCTCATTACGACGTCAGCCACGAGCTTGGTACCGGCTCCTTTGCGACAGTACACAAGGCCCTCTCAAGACGCACTGGACAATTTGTCGCGGTAAAAATGATTCGGTCAAACAAACTTGCAGCTCCTTACGATCCCAACCGAGACGAAGACCGCTCGGTCAATGCAGCTACGAACAACCGTGGCATCTCCTTCGCCAGGGAGATCCAAATTCTGAGGGACCTTAGTCACCAGAACATCTGTCAACTCATTGAAACGTTCTGGTCAGAGACCGAAATCAGTAAGAGCAACCTAGTGTCCTCTGGAGAGATGGCGCTCACGCGATCCGGTCACGTAGCGCTCGTGCTGGAGCTGGTCGAGGGTGGTGACCTTCTCGAATACATCCTAAAACAAGATGGGTTAGACGAGACGGCATCAAGGTTCATTACGTACCAGCTGTGTGATGCCCTTGCATACATCCACGGGCAGGGTGTCGCTCATCGCGATCTCAAACCAGAGGTGAGAACCCCCTCGAGGGTTTCCAACGTAATCCCCATCAATTCTTACGTCCTGTGCAGAATGTTCTCCTTACAAGAGATGACCCTCCGATGGTAAAAGTTGCCGACTTTGGATTAGCCAAGTACCTTGATAGTTTGACTATGTTGAAGGTGAGTGAAATAGTGTGCGGTTGTGAGGCGCCCGCTGATATACGCCGCGTTGTCCATCAGACAATGTGTGGTACCCCCAGTTATCTGGCACCCGAAGTTGTTCAGAACAACGTGAAAGGATACGGTCACGGCGTCGACAGTTGGAGTGTCGGTGTTATCGTGTTTTCTATGTGAGTACTTAGTCAATCGTGAGGCTCTCTCGTTTCTGATGGTCCCCTTCAGGCTAACACTGCAGAGTCCATTCATCGAAAATGAGGATGCGGACGTCAGGTTAAGGATCGAGACCCGAACTACCGATTGGTCAGTGTTGCAGAGATCTGGCGTTAGTGACGTTGGTGAGTGGATCTAATGGCCGTTCATATACGAGTTGCTTATCACACGCCCTACTCAGTCCAGGACTTCATTCGCCGGCTATTAGACGTCCGACCCGAGACCCGAATGACTGCCAAAGGGTGTCTCGAACACCCCTGGCTTTTCGGCGCCGGGGACGATCTTACTGCTGTTCGCGAGGGACGGATCCCGTACCCCGAGCCCCTCCCACTTGTCCCTCACGGTGCGACGAGCCAGGACTCAATTGACGTCAGCATGTCCATCTTACCGGAACACGGAGGAAATGGAATCGTGGCGGATATGAGCCTGGATGAGCAACGAGGGGCAGTGGGAGACGTGCAAGAGCAGCAAGGTGCTTTTTCCCAAATCACGAATCCGTCGC
>Ga0307513_10001952_pt1 | contig 29169 bp, 30 predicted proteins | sample 15_EM_MG_FD_202174 | JGI IMG/M metagenome (GOLD analysis project Ga0307513, IMG submission 202174) | Populus trichocarpa ectomycorrhiza microbial communities from riparian zone in the Pacific Northwest, United States - 15_EM | ecosystem: Host-associated > Plants > Roots > Unclassified | place... | reverse complement strand
CACTGACAGAGTCATCCCAACGGTTCTTTTCATCCTCCAACTCAACTGGAGTCCTCATTTCTGGAAACACCGACCGATATGTCAAGACTTTGCTGGAGAAATGGGGATCTGCAGGTTTATCTGTAGCCGCTGTACGGAAGGACGACACTGCGCCGAATGGTTGGCGACATGAATTTGGCTCATACGGAGTCGCACAGGCCGACGGCTCTCTCATGACACCCGATTCTGTGTTCGCTATCGCCTCGAACAGTAAACTTTTCCTCGCGATGTCGGTGGGCCTTTTGGTTTCCAACAAAACTCTGGCAGAGGAACGCGGGAAAGAGATCAAATGGTCAACAAAAATACGCGACTTGGTTCCGGAATGGGGTTTGATGGATGAGGAGATGGATCGAGGGGTCAGCTTGCAGGATATGTTGTCCCACCGAACGGGTATGCCGAGACATGACTACTCCGGGGTTCAACGAAATGGTGGTGTTTCTGAAATGGTGAGTCACAGTACTGTTGTGTTTTAATACATATCTGATGTTCGAAATCACCATTGTTGACGTAGATTTCGACATTGCGGTACCTTCGACCTTCAGCAGATTTTCGAGAAACGTTCCAGTACAATAACCTTATGTATGAAACGCTTTCTTACCTTCCAGAAGTCCTCCTCAATCAAACCTACGAATCGTACATCGCAGAACACCTTTTCAGGCCTTTGAATATGACGGCTTCTACATTCTCCGTCGCTGAAGCAGAGGCACGGGGAACACTCGCCGATGGATTCCAACGCGACTCCCAAGACTTCACGAAAGGCAACAACGGGACGCTGAAGGCGACTGTCCCCTATTTTCAACGTCCTGGAGAAGAACGGACGTGGGCAGGAGCTGGTGGTGTCTTAACCTCAGCACGCGACCTGGTAGGTCTTTTGCGATTTCGTTATACTCGGTGTTCATGGTTCATTCCAGGCAGTTTGGGTTTCGATGTTGTTGAACAAAGGCCGACACCCGTACACGAACGAGACCATTATCCCGGAAGAGATTGTTGAGCATGTCGCCTATGGTCGTTCCGTACCGCAAGGGAAACCCAAATTCCCGGAACTGGTAAGCGCGTACACAGGAAAGTGGCTTATCGTTTTTACTTACCTTCACTTATCAGAGCCCAGAAGTATACGGTGCTGGTCAATGGCGGTATTCGTACCAAGGCCACGATATTATTGAGCACGGCGGGAGCAACCCAGGGTACAGAACACAAGTGGCACGGTTTCCAGACGACAACCTGGGTATCATCACTCTTTCCAACGATGCCGATGGAGGCTCTCTACTTGAAGCCGTAAAATTCCGCATCGCAGACGAGATCCTTGGACTAAAAATTTTGGATTGGAACGACAGGTAATTTTATTTTCCGGAATGATGCTCTCCACGCCAACACGTACCATATTAGATATGAGAAAGTGCACAACGAATACGTGGCGAAGGCTCAACAGCTCACTCCTCGGCCCCCTTCGCCAAAACCGCCAAGCGCCTCATTTACTCAACTCGCTGAAAGTTCGTTCAGCCACCCGACATACGGGGTCCTCCAGCCCTGCTTTGTACCAGGGACTATTTCTTCCTTGCATGAACCCATGACCCACCCCCATTGCGTGGACCTACTCGCATCTCATCCGGTGCAACGTATCCTCGGACAATCCGATCTCTTCATACCAACCTTGATCATTCCCTGGAAACGCACCTTCGCGACTCACCTTCGTCTTGCCCACTTCTCAGAGAACCTCTTCAATGTCACAGTCATCTGGTCGAATGCTGAAGTTCGTGAAAAGGAGGGCTTCGAGAGCGGAGGAGACGTGCTAATTGGATTGGACGAACACTTCGAAGTGGAATGGGTACATGGAGAAGAAGAAGGGTTGGCATTCAAGGATGGATTTTGGGGAAAGGAGGGACTTGATTCGCGTTCGCCTGAGGGGACTGGAAAGGATAGCGCAGAGGTGTGGTTCAATAAGGTCTAGAAAGGTTGTTATCCATAGCATGGCATCATGCATCTATCCCGAGTTTATTGACGCTGGCTTCGATCTTCATACGAAAAAAGCCCGACATGGAAGATTTCCAAAATCCTTTCTCCATGGAAATGAAAGTCCGACGTCCAAGATCTCGCTCATGCTGGATACCAACAGCCAAATCTTCTCAGTGCGAAACATTTGATAATCTCAACGAAGAATCTTTATAAGGTACGGCCTTCAACCAGTCGAAGAATTGAAAGCTTGCATTAACGTGATTGAACATTCCCAACTTCCAGACCGTCGTCCGTTTTATAGCCAATAAAAGTCGCGTTCGCAATGCGATGAAATGGGAATTGTTTCCATTCCGAGACTCGACTCCAGTCTACAATCTCCTTGAGGTTCTGCTTCCTGGAGGTAAGGATTACAGGACCCCGACCCGAATATATCCGTCCTGTCCCGGGCGGTGGTATCCAGCCTATTCCTTTCCCGTCGGAGTCGGCGCCTATAGTGAGCGTTGTAAAGCACACTCTCTACTTCTTGTAGTTAAAGTTGTACGCTTAACTATGATGTTCTATACTCAGGCGAGAGCACCCAGAGCTCCGAGGCTGTTGCCTTGAAGCTGTTGCCGTGATTGATTGGTGTAGGTACGCTGAATGAGATTGGCGGCGGTGACTACTTATCATGTCTAAATTGTAGGAGTTCGACAGCATGGGAAAGGCTACTGTATAATGTAGATGTCCGCAGTGATGGCAAGGTCCGCCGAAAGACCACGTATGCGCTCGTATGCGCAGTCGTCCGACATTTTGACTGCGGAATGACCTTCGAACCTGTCTATCACGCAGCTGGGGTTAGAAGCGATGTATCTACCAGTAAGATTCTCTCTAGCGATCTTTATCATGAATTAATTTTGATATACTTACCTCAGAACGGCATTATGGCTCTCCATTAAGCAAGAAACTCGTTTCGACATGGGTAATCCACTGCTTACAGCACCTTCCTGCGCACCTTCATTCCCCGGGAAAGCCAACGCCGGGCCATCACTTCGGCATTTGGTGATCTGGAAAATTCTATACTTAACAGAGGCGAAGAGAGGGAAGCATGCCATAACATTCTTTGTCTCATGGCAATGGAAACTCTGAACATCGGGCTCCTCCTCCTTCCCGAATACCAGTGGCTCGACGCCGCAGGCCCCGTCGACTTCATAAACAACCACTCTCGTCAAATGCTCTCATACTTGCAACTCCCACCTATCATCCTTGACAAAGCTCCCATCATAAACTGGCACTACATTTCCAATGACCTCACCCCAGTTCGCGCTACTTCCGGTCCATCGCAATTACCAAGCTGTACATTCGATACATGCCCACAGCTCGACTACCTCATCGTCCCAGGACCAGACCCATTCAAACCACTGCCAGAAGGATGTGAGGCGTTCCTGAAGAAGCTCTTCGTCGACTCTAGCTTCAAAGCACTTCTGACGGTGTGCACCGGATCAATAGCAGTCGCTCAGGCGGGGATTTTGGATGGCCTCAACGTGTGTAGCAATAAATTCGCCCTGAAACTCGCTGCCGAGAAAGGGTTGTTGAACAAGAAAGTAAAATGGGTTGGGGATCGGAGGTGGACAGTCGATGGAAAGGTGTGGAGTGCTGCTGGGGTTACGTCAGGTATTGACCTCGCGGCGGAATTTACGAGAGCGCATTTCGATCCGCAGATCGTTGCTATTAATTTGGACGTCGTGGAGTATGAGCCGAAGCCAGCGCATCCCGATCCCTTTTCGAGGATCCTTGATGGTGTCGAATTGGCCTGAATGATGGATAAAGCCTCAATCGTACGAGGTGTGTACTAATAAATGCTTATGAAGCGGGTCAGAGAAATTTCAACTCCGGAAATTGTAGGATCGTCGCAAAAACGATTGGAAGATGTTTACACGTGGGCTTCTCTGAACTTTAGATTTACATACATCGCCTATCCATCAATTTCGATTTTGACCATTTTAAATCAAACTTGGGTTATCCCTACAAGCAATCTTCCACTGCTAGGGAGGATTTGTGAGCTTCACATCATAGCTTCGAGGTTATATCCAGAACTATTGTAATATTGGATGGTTACTTTAAACATGTAGTCCTACAGACTGTTTCGAATATCATTTCTTCCTCCGAGAATCCTCTGGCAATAAATTTAGCAGGTCACTATCGTGTCAACGGGACGGGATTAGTCTTCGCGATATTAGCTAGGGCTGCCTGAACATGCCAGGGGGGGGACTTTCCCCTTCTCATTTGATGTGATATATTTGCTATCGATATATCAACGTCGAGAAAAAGCTCCTTATTTTTGCATTAGGGATAAGGGGTTGTGGTGGTGCTTACTATTGGGTGAGTATTTTCTCTATGTTTGTTGTTAGTACGCTTATGTATTTGTTTGGGTGTAGGTCCGAGGCGAGTCTAGCAGTCAGTACTAGTCAGTCTCAACTTATTTCTTTGATAATTCTATTACAAAATGTTCTGAGAAGGGAGTAACTCCAAGACGGCTGATCAATCACGCCATTAAGAGGGACTCGAAGGCATTCCAACAATCTGGAGAAAATTGAGTTCGCAGTTAGCCAATGTGTCCAGAGCGACTTGAAATCATGCTCACTTAGTTCTGGGTCCAGACAGCGCTGCCAGAGACAGTGCTGGGAGGATTGATGGGCAAGTTGAGTTTGCCAGTGATGGTAGGACCAATGTCAAAAGTAAGCGTGATGTCAGTTTCACCGACACGTCCAGAGAAGGACCTGGTCGAAGTGAGGTCACCAACATCGTCATAACTGAGTTTGGCGTTGCTACAATAAAATTCGGGGACGGAAGTGACGAAGCTTCCAGACGCGTTGTACAAGATCTTGTTGATAGAGAAAGAGGACGCGAAACGCCCACTGGCTCCGGGGACGGTGTTGATGAATCCCTTGGCAGTGTTAGACATTTGTGATTATGGTAGAAGCTTGGTTATGGAAGGGACTTTCGTCAGGGGTGTTAAGTAGTGGAAAAATTACATCTACCTTTGGTTGTTGGATAAGAGGGACGTCCTGATCAGCTGCAGTCACCTTTACAGGCGACTTTATACAAGACTTCCTTGACATGCCCTGACTGGGTGCGCGACAGGTTCGATCAAGCTGCTTGCAAATGTGTGCCACAAAATTCATAAATGACATAGGAATGGTTAATATACGTCTGTCACTGCGTAGCTGACAGCATGGTATTTATAGCCTAGTTTATGGGTGAATGTTCTTTAGTTTCGGAAATTATGGCAAGAAAAAATACTCCCTGTCGGTGTCAATCAAATCTAGTTGTTGCATTTATACACCATCAACCATCTAGTACCTGGGCAGCCATGAGGTATTCTTCCTGTTGAGTCTGCCCTGAGAATTTGCAAGGCCGAACGAGACTGGCGACGGGCGCTTAGTGTTACTCCAGTTTAGGTAATTCATACAACAATTCTTGTACCCGCTGCTAGCCGACTGCAATAACCGACACTCAGTAAAAATTCCTTCATAACAGTCAAATATACCGCATTGTCTGCTATTGTAACGGCGCCACAGAAGGAGCAGGTCGATGTGCTCAGACTTCACACCACCTGATCAGCCCTAGCGGCCCGAAAGTCACTAGTCACTCGGGTGTTTCCGGCCCTAAGAATTATCGCGGGCCGCCGCGACAGCGGCGTGTCCAACATCTTTTTCTTCAAACCACCATCAACCCCTTGCTGGGTTTTTTACCTGAGCTATCCTACCCTTTGTGGCGTACGTTATTACATCCATGGATAGAAGTGGCTGAAATTTGAAGTTTACTCGAAGAAAAACTCAAACTCAAGATTGGCTCTCTAGATTCCTTCGTTGCGAAATAACTTGCTTGGCTCCAATCCTTGACGAAATAACAGGGTGTTCTTGCCTACGGGGTGGCCGGTACATCTCTATTGGCAAACACATTCCAGACCCTGTGAGTCTGCAATGTGGTTGCACCAAACGATCAAGGTGAATAGGAACCGCACTTCAATACAACAACTGAATTCTATCAAGTATTTAGAACCATCGTTCAATGTCCAGATTCAAAATCGCCGCGCTTTCATCCCCTGACAACCATGTGGCGGAGGCCACGCTGCTCCCCCGAATTATTACCTAAACTAGACAAGCGAGCGGTTCGAATTTTCACAAGGACGTTACGATCCACTTCATTAACGCTGTTATCTCCTGCGATAAACAGGGCTCTAAAGGCCCGAATTGTGGTTGTCATCCAGCAAATCGATAAGGCCTCCAATACCATATCTCCCAATCTGGAATCTAGCTTGCCAATACGCTTCAACTCCTTATCTAGTCAACTTGCTTCTATCACTTGTTCGTCGCGCATATAGGACCGGTGGCCCTTACTGACCGCGCGTGTCTGGCCTACAACCACCTGGCACTCCTTTCGGCGCATACATGCGAGCCTTGCAATCTCGTTACTAATATCAACCCGTAATATTTCCGATATACGGGTTGGTATTAGTAGTGCAGTTGCCTAAGTTCCCGCGTGAATTGCGCTTGCATGGATGCACTTGTGAGTTTGACGACATGTGTTACTATTCCGCTGACTCTATCGAACCATGTGCCAAACCAAGTTCAGGAAGCGACCATAAGTTTTCCCCGGGAAAGTGCAATTGCCCGCCTATTTTTCGTATATAAGGTGTCCTGCGTGGAAGGAAAGTAATCAGTAGCCTTCGCACTGCTTCCTCCTCTCTTGAGCCTTGCTAACCATCTTATTCACTCCCAAAGATGTATTTCCGCAACGCAGCGTTCACTCTACTTCTGACTGCCTCGACCATCCTCGGATCGACCATTAAGGGAAGGTTGGTTCATTGAGTCTACGATGGTCAAGTAACCTAACTCAGACTGAACTCACTCTCCTTTCTATCCAGAAATTGCGGAACGAACATCACCCCAGACCAAGTCCAGGCTGCAGAGGCGCACTTCTTGGCGAACAAGGTTACGAATCTAGCCGCTGTTGCAGTGGCTCCTATCGACATCTACTTCCACGTTATCCAATCTGGAACGACGCTTTCCACCGGAAACGTCCCGTGAGATTTCGAAGGACCTCGGTGATCGACTTTGCTAACAATCTTCCAGAGACTCGCAAATTGCTGCACAAATTTCCGTTCTTAATGCGGACTATGCCTCAACTGGACGTTCATTTGTTCTGAAGGGTATCACCCGCACCACCAGCGCCAATTGGTTCAACAACGCTGGACCGAGTACCTCTCAGCAGACGGAGATGAAGATTACCCTTCGTCAGGGCGGTGCTGGTGCACTTAACGTGTACAGTGTCGGGTAAGAACAACTCGCCTCTCCGCAAGCTCAACAACTAATCATTTAAAAACACGATAGCTTCAAATCGAGCGCTACCAGCGGTCTGCTCGGATATGCTACATTCCCTTCAAGCTACAGCAGTGCCCCCAAAGATGATGGCGTCGGCAAGTCCAATTCTCTTATCCTTTCGGCCTCAATATTGATACCGTCAATACTGTATAGTCTTTCTCTACTCCAGCCTTCCCGGAGGAACGACCACAAACTATAATGGCGGACAGACCCTAACTCACGAAGTCGGACACTGGGTCGGGCTTTACCACACTTTCCAGGGTGGTTGCACAGGATCCGGCGATCTCGTCGCTGATACCCCTCCCGAGGCCTCCTCTGCTTCTGGGTGCCCCGTTGGCCGCGACACCTGCATCGGCGGCGGCGTGGACCCCATCCGTAAGTCACTTGGAAATTGTGGCAATCGAAAGCGACATTAAGTCTTTATAGATAACTACATGGATTACAGCTACGATAGCTGCATGACCGAATTCACCCCCGACCAAAGCATCCGCCTCAACTCCCAACTGGCGACCTACCGCAGCATTTGAATTGCCTTGACTAAGTTGTGACAAGATGCGCATAAAACTGAAATTTGTGTAACTACTAGTAAGCGATACTCGAGACAGTATATCTTTTTGTTTTGATTGAGTTTATTGAAAACATCTCCAAGTGAAGACCTTCGACAGGTAATGAAATCGTCTTCTCATGACTCTCCGTATCTCTCTCGCTATATGGGAAAGAGATCCTGCACAGGAATATCGAGTTAGCTTTCAACAACTCAACGTTCTGTTTGAAAGACAAAGAAATAACGCACCTTCAAGAAAGTCGGCAGCATATACGAGGGCGCCAGCGAGAACAGAGGCGTGTGCCTTCAACACGGCGGCGATCTGCTTGACGTGAGCAGCGGTAATAAAAATGACTGCTGCGATTGCAGGAATGTGATCGTGAATAAGGTGAATTAACGCGTCCACGTAGGTCTGTTGAGTTCCGCCTCCTAGACTATAGGAATTGAGCAAAAGAAGAGCGTTGGATAACATGGTAGGGATAGAGTTGCTTCGAAGCTAGGGGAAATCCTACAAGCCGCAGAGGAATGGGACCTTTTTTAAATGAATGCTTTCAATCTCAAGGTTGTCTCCGATCTATTAACCGTAACTTGAGCGTAACTTCCGTGAATCGTGAATATACTTCTCTTTGGCCTATATCTGGACCAAGCAAGGATGAAGGGGTTGGTGCAACATGCGTTGTGAAGCCTATTATGGATTGGTTGTGAATCATGATGGATACTACTTACCTCCACCAAGACGCTGTTTTTAGCGGTTTTCAGAGTTGAACAACTGCTGGAAACTAAAATGCTTAATTACTGATGCGCGCGGTCCAATACGAAGGTGAAGAATGGAATGAGGAGACAATCCCAGCGACACCTTTCATGATTCCTTTAGGATGTTGAATGTCGTCGTCGTCGGCTCCTCTGACACCGGCGAAGGGGATTCCTGCCGAAGGCTTAGGGGTGGTTGGAGGAGCGTGGTTGTCGATACGTGTGGTATGGGGTTTCATGGCGGTGGGTTCGTTGTCGTCCAAAGCCGCTGCTGGGCTGAAAAGATTGATGATGAAAGAGGACGAGTACAGGTTTTATGAAGGGTTGCCGCGTAGGTGGTGGGTGGTTATATGTGATGTGATGTACATGTACATGGATGTTTTTTCAGTGGGCCAAATTTTTCCTTTATTTGACGCAACTTCCCCAAGTTTTGATTGTTATTTTGCAGTGCTATGATGTTTCGCAGTCTATCTGGAGGAGAGCTATTTTGATTGGTTGGTATTTCCTTACATTTGGGATGCGGTTGATTAATTATAATCGTAAACTGTACTCGAAATTCGCCAGGGTGAAGGAACAGGTGCTGCGCGCGCAAATGTGATAACAAGTGTGATGTTAAGCTGGACAAATTTAAGTATTAAGATTTCATTGGACGGCGATGGGACGAGTGGTCGAAAGGGTACTTTTTTTTACCAGTGGACTGGGCCATTCGATTCTATGCTGGGCTTCGCAATGTCCCACTCAAAGCCAAAATTGTCCCCCAATCACCAACCCATCCATATCTACTATGGAGCTGCCAAATAGCCTTCGTACTACGATTCGGAGGGAAACTTGCTTGGTTCTATTTAAAGTCAGTCATACTGACCTCTGTTGAAATCGGGGCTCTGGAAACAGGAGACGATGACTCCAAAGTTGAGAATACCAAATTTAAAAATGGCCGACACACACATTTTCCCGGGATTCGATTTCAAGATCCGTCCACTTACCCTGTCCCGTCGCTCTAGTCAAGTATATACTCAAGTTTACCATCCTCTGCCACTCTCAGCCTCAACTTTGCTCCGGCTGAAACATCTTCATCCACGTTCCTCATTAAAATAGCCGTATCTGAAAATGATGTTGTGATATCTCCAGTGTTATTTCTCGCCTTTATTATGACGGCAACAATGAGTGAAGTTAGAGCAATGATCAAGGCTGTCTATAAAACATAATGAGGAAAAAGGTGAGATTATAACATGAGCAGTAAGTAACTCACGCCATATGGTACCCAAAGTGCAAAGGGACTGTATTGATAAACACCTTGTTGATCAGGAAAACAATCCGCGAGCATCGTTCCCAAATTCAGCGAGAGCAGCGCAGCAGTAACGTTATACGACGTCTCCTCAACCGCCTTCAATACATTCTCCCACTGCGAGATCGAATAATTAGTAATTTCCAAAAAGGAAGGCCGGCCAGTCGGCGTGTTGTGTCTCAATGCCTGCGTTTCGAGGTTGATAACTGCTTCGCCAAGGAAAAGTGCCTGCGTTGCATAGGTGATGGCTGAAAGCTGCATCGAGAACACGGACACGGGATCCAAAGGGTTAAATGTTAGGTTTGTAACGTCTGGGATGGGAGAGCTCATAATATTCGTGATGTTCGTCGTAACAAATTGGACACCTCCTTTCGTCTGGACCTTGTGTCGACATTTAAGAAAATCAGTGACAAGCTACTAAGTGGACAACGCAACTATCCGAACCTTGACATCATACTGGGCTTGAACAGGTGAGCAAGACGCGTTTCCCGACGTTCTGTTCGAGGGGCTCCAGGCCTTCCATGCAATGTAAAAGCCCCATGTCGAATGGGGATCTGTCGTCCCATTCCAAATTGTGATTTCCGATGAACTAGGGGATGGGCCGTCAATTTGTCCATACGGTAACGATGGTGGGTCTGGTGTGCATTGAAAGACGAACGAGGGAATGTGTACTTCGTAGTGGCAGTTAGGCCCGCACACTTGAGGCAAATCTGGAATGCGCTGATGGGCGAACCATTCAGTGATAAGTGCTATGGTCCTTGGTGTGACGCCGTACCACCGACTCGAATTGGGGTCTGTGGTGAAGAGTGGTGTGGAAGCGGAAGTCGAAAGATCGCCGGTGGGTATCATACAAGGCATGGCGTCGGTACTAGGAACAATGCAATGACCAATGCGGGTGGAGCCTTGGATGGTAACGGTCAACGAGCCCGGTGCAAAGACACCAGAAAGGGGGAGAATGAGCATGAGGGATGAGAAGACAACAATAGTCGGACTGAAAAAAAGAGCCTGAGGAAGGGTTTTGTACAGCTGGTCCTGGCGTTCAATCCGATATATTGTGTCAATTTCTATTTCAAGTTTTCCTTAGCAACAAAGTCGGAATCCAGTAGTAACACATACGTTGGATGGTTAGGGGTTGACGAACGACCGAGAGCCAGAGGCATTGAAGGAGCACAAATCCCATTGTAGCTCCAATAGCTGATTTAAATCCAAAAGAGAAGCCGACACCAATCCAGGTTACCCAATGTTGGGGTACTATGCTCATTGCATCACTAGGAAACAATCTGTTAGCCTCAACAGCACAGCTAAAAAGTAGGATCAGTGAGAGTACACAGGTTTTCCGTCTTCCCAGGCATTAAAAGTGTGATGGCCCAATGCAAGAACAGCAGCCAAAATGAGCGTTCCTATGGGTGTCATAAGAGATTTCCATTCCTTATGACCAGAGGGTTAGATGTTGGGCAATCGATAGCAGGAATGGGCCTACCAACGTCGGAGCGCTCAGCTTCGGCGCTGCTGGTGCTTCTGGTCCAGCAAGGGTATAGGTTTCAAAAGACTCCATTGGATGTTCGTGTTCGCTTTTTCCTATCGCTTCTTGAGTGGTGGCAGGTGCCCCGACGTTTGAACATTCGACATTCATTTTCAGACGAGTGGTTCGAGAGGGAAAGGATATGATTTTTATAGTGGAAAAAACCTTGATCGAGCTCTAGTGTGAGAAACCCAGAAACCCAGAACAAACCAAATACAACCTCTGAACATCGATCCCTATTCGGATCTGGTGACTGCACATAATCAACTTGTACATCGCCTCTTTCGCCCTCTCCACAATTTGAACTGCCACCATTGATTCTTATCATCTGCCAGTGTAGAAACATTAGGCCGTTCTAAACAGGCAAGATAATTTTGGAATCTCCCATCCCTGATCTGTGATCGAAGAATGGAGAACAGTGCACGCGTTTTCGGCACATTTCACGATTGCGAGAAGCAGCGATTAAGCGCTGTTCGAACCGCCCATCGCGACCGCAAACCGCCGTTCAGATCGCCGATCGAACCGCCGGTCAAAGTGCCGATTGAGTAGCGATCCGCGAGCGCTATTGTGATTCACTAGCGGTTGGTAGCGATAAGTAGCAACGTACCACCGGGCGATTTCCGAGCACCAGCGAACCGCTGTGCGACCGCTGAGCGAACTACCGATCAGAATCGCCGATCCAGTTGCGATCCGCCGGCGCTTATTGCGACGACTTGCGGCGATTTGCGGAACGCTTGCAATGACTTGTGAAGACATACAGTCGTGGACAACCAAAGCCCACATATCAGTTATCTGGGCGGGAAGTTAATGTATTGACGAGATTTTTTCAGAATTGAGCTCCAAATTTCAAAAGACGTCGAAAAAAGCATCTCTGAAGTTTTTCCCACGAGTGATTAGAAAGCGCCAAATTTTTGGGCCCGAAATGCGCATATATGTGTGCCAGAAGTCAGTTTCCTATTCCAAAATCGACGATAATCAATTAAGAACTGCATCCAAATGCATCATCCCAGTTCTCGAAACACTGCAGTGTCCCTTCTGCTTCCGTACTGCCCATCGCGCAGTATCTCCGGTCAGTCCCACGCGATAGGCTGACATCCACCGCCACGAACGGTTGATGAATTGCCGTATCACCTCGACTGGACATGAATCGAGGGCCTCTAAGGCAGTATCTTTGGCTGGTTGCAAGGTATTCTTGTCTACCTGTCTGTATCAATATTTAGCCCATCCCCAATACTTAGAAGTAGATGATATAAAACAAGTTAATTGATGAGGAAAAATCACGGTCACTCACCATCTCGATAGGATTGAGTTCGCAGTGAAAATTGGATTGGAAAATACTTTCATGGCCAGCCTCCCGAATCACACTTTCGAGCACGGAAATTTGGTTGGCGAAGTCATCTTGTTTTTTGAGAAACGGTGCGCCATGGTTTTGTGGGTATGTGGGTATTCCGAGTCCAAGTTAAAGATTTTATTGTGAGCCTGCCGCGCGATGAAAAAATTTGAAACATAGTGAACATACTCCGCCTATCGAAAGGAAGCGATTGCGCACTTTTTCAGATTTTTCCTATGACTTTTAAGGGTTTTCGCCAAGTTTTCAGGGCACATTTCCTTTTATGTCCTTTTTCTCAAGAACGGCTCGATGAATCATATTGAAATTGGGCCAACAGCTTCGCCTAACTAGTACGCATCAATTCCGGGAATAAAAAAAGAAGATCTATTATGGCCGAAATTATTGGTGGGCTCTGGTTGTCCACGACTGTATTTACATTATTTCCAAGCATTTCCGGCTGTTTTGTGCCTCGGAACAAGCCTCTGAAGCTCTCCATTCTTCGGGTTTCTTACATTTCCTTTAGTTTTAGTGTTGTTTTACCTTCCTCTTTTGTGTTTATTATTGTTCTTCTTTCTCCTTTCGCTTTTCTTGGTTTCCGTACTGTGGGCTATATATATCCATGTATACTAGACTATGAAGAGAAGTTTTTCGTTCCCCCTTCGTTTCCGTACCTCGCTTGCACTCCGGAATCTCGCATTTTCACTCCCTTTCGTCCTGCGCACCCCGGCGCAACCCCCCAACATCCTCAACTACCCTCTCTCGTGCTTAGAACCCGACCGCAACCTTCTGCGCCACGTCACGCACCTGCGACCGCCGCCGCTTTGTTTTGTTTGTTTTGGGCACGGCCAACGCTGGTAAGGTAGCGGACAGCCATAATCAATCAACCCTACGTGACTGGATGTGACGCGATCAAAAAAGGAAATAAACTAGTAATCAAGGCTCAAAAATACATTTACTTCCATTGAGGGCATTTTTCTGCAATTCTGGCTCGTGAGGTTTGTAATAAATAGCCTTGACCACGCGAATCCAAATTTTTAGGGGAAGGGAATGTGATTTCGTCAAGTTATAAAAGAAGTTTGGTCGCACATGCAGTCCCACCGCTAAATAGGGCTTGTATTTACTAGTTACATTCAAATATACATAAAAGAAAGGAGAAAATTCGCTGGGAGTAATTCCTTAGAGGTTTTGTAATGTTTATGGGGTTTTGGATAGATCATGGAAGCCTTGAATGACGAATTTATCGGGGAAGGTGAGGTCAAATGATATTCAACGTGTTATAACTCAATGGGATCTCATTCAAATACTCTGAAATTTGGTGAATGGAATCCTGCAACATATGCTAACAAAATTTTGGGAGCAGATTTTGCGATTTCGATGTTGTAGTCTCTCAATGTAAATTTCCAATGTTTCTCCGATGAAAATTTCCTTTTTTGATTTGAAATGTCACACAATGGTCACACCTTGGAGGTTGATTGATTATGGATGTCCGCTACCTTATTGCATTTGAGGTGGCAACACAGCCACGTCGCTCCAGCTGTGCTAGACTAAGCCCATATAGTACCGAAGACGTTACACAGCAGAAGGCTTCTATGTAGGCTCTGGAGTGGTGTCTGAACCAAATTTGTTTTTGAGGGCCATTGCTGTGCATGGCTATTTCTTTCTTTCTTTCCTACTTTTATGTATTGGCACCTCCCCAAATCAGGTCGACATCACATTGGGCAAAAAGGGCGACGCACAGGCTCAATCGACGATATATTCATGTGTTCCGAGTGTGTCCCCATTCATTGTGTTGATGATTATGCAGGGTGTGTGTCGCCTGAACGTGGTGGACGGGAGCAATATTACACAGTCGCTTTGCCTTCTCATTGTCGCCATTGATGTCAAGAGGGCGGGCTAGAGGGTAGTTACAAGTGCAATATATTGAACAGGCCCCTTGACTGTATCACCGCCTTTCAAGAGGAACAGGTAACTAAATATAAATATATACCGATGAGTGCGAAGCCACATGCATCAAACTCGGCCGGATAGTTCTATGGCTCTTTTCCCTTTTTCACGAAAAATTTAAAATACCGAGTTCGTCGACCGACGACAGAGGAAGTCCGACAGGCCTGTAAACAACACGGGCGACCCATTCATTGCCCGAGTTAGATAACAAATGACAATACATGTACCGTCTTTGTCCAAAAGAAATCCACAATGCAGACAGAACGGGCATACGTATGCAAAAGTACTTACAATGATGCCTCTCAAGCCTTTGTGCCAACTTGTTGCCGAAATATACAAGAAGCAGAGTAACATTTATATATTTCGGTATCAAGCTGTGCAAAATGACTCGTCCTTTCTTTCTTTCTTCAGGTAAGCAGGTCACTGCTCAATATTTGGGAGAACGGCGAAAGGCATCGAAAATATTGAACTGCATCGACTAGTATGGAATAAATCAAGAGGATAAAGGAAAAATGTTCAGGAGATACTCACTCATTTGATGTAATCAATTCAGATATACAAACCCGCCTGGCCAACACCAACAGCAAGAAACGTCCCCCCCAGAGCTAGTGTAGCAGGAGGTGCAACCGCAGCTGTAGCCCCAAACGCCTGGAGTACGGAGAAGATGCCAGTTGTCCATGCACCATACACTCCAGACTGAATACTGGCCGCAAGAGATGCTGCACGTAAACAAATAAATTATTGCTTTAAATGGCCATTTTAAAAGACCTAATAACGCACCCTTGAGAACTCCAGCGGCAGTGAACCCTATTGCGTTGACGATTACGACAATCAACGATGGGAGAAGTATCGCGAGGCCAGCAGTTGCGAGCGCCCCACCAAGGATGGCTATGTTTTCTTTCGCCAAGTCGACTGCTTGCTGGGCGATGGCTGCGGCGCCTGACATGATTATTTGGGGTATTAACGCATCCACTACGACCTGCGGGTTTCCGCCTTCAGAAGGAGAACATTGAAGAATGAGAGGATTGGATGACATGACTCGAAGCTGTGACGGCGAGAAGAGACGGAGAAATGTGGGACTCGTTAATATATATAATATGATGAAAATGACACACAGCCCCCTTCCATTTCCCAGGCTGCCTCAAAAAAAGTCTGTTTGACACCTTCCTTACCGGATTAGCCAGGACCGCCCGTATTTCGGATGCACGTTGCATCATTATACAATAGCCTCATGGGCGATAACTTTGAATACGTAGTTGAACGAGAGTATTCGAATTAGATAGTGAGAACAAGGAAAATGGGGGACCCGTGCTTCATTTTTGGACCGATGAAAAGCGGGATGAATATATCTAGAACTTGCGTTGATCAACTGGGTTATAGTTTGGTTCATGCTCGGGTGTTTATTCCGCTAGCGAATCAGATGCGTCGGATTTGTCGCTCCAGGTCTCTGGTCTTCGTCAATACGGCCTGGCAAGAAAATCACACAAAGGAGCAAAATAATCTAGAAAGGCAGGCAAACGACAAAAATCTATCTCCAGAGAAGAAAGGCATTAGCATAATTTCACCCCAAAAAAGTTCGAAAACTTTAAATAAAACGAATTCGATTCGATTCTTGCTGCGCGGGGGTCCTGCATATCGTCTATGTGAACACACTGTATTGAGAAAATGCATGCAAACAGAACGGAATAAAATGGAGGAGAGAGTGCGACTCTGCGCGAGGAAGAATATTAGAATAAAAAGTCAGGGGCATATATGAGGGTTTACCGGAGCGGTTGAAAAGAATTGTTTTAGTGCCAGACGACATGTAGACAGTGGAATTAAATATAAAAAACTTTCCCCTCCGAACCGGCCCCTTCGACCTTGATTGACAACGCTCTCCTGGAACATGGATGGATATTGTCCTTCTATTTCGATTGGACGAAACCTTTTCCTGAGTAACCTTCCGAGGTGATACCTGACAGAAAGAAAAAAAACGAAAGGTCGGTTAGAATCATTGCAACCACCGAATATTGGTAGAGGAGACAGGAAGACAAGGAAGAAGGCAATTAAAAGCCCGATAAGCAAAACTGGGATATGCGGGAATAAGGGGACAAGTTCCAAGAAACGTACCACTGATAGGATTGAGTTTCTGCTCGATAGCACGCTCATTCGAGGCCTCCTGCCACTCCTTGGACATCGTCTTTGGTTCTGGTTGACCTGATTACACGCAAATTCAACCAAATGAGCCAACGCCAACCAACACAACGAGGAGAAACGGGGAAGGGACATACCGAATCTCCTGACAGTTTGATGAAGGACAACAGTGGCACCAAGGAGACCCGTAACCGCGAGGAAGATCTTGAGCCCGTCTCCAGGCTGGCTGGTAGGGGTTCGAGGACCATGGGGCCCGAATGCCACGAAATAAGCTGTTCAAACGAACACAACAAGCAAATGAGCACCACATCTTTACATCACCACCATTCCTTCTTCCTTCGCGGAGAACGGAGGCCAAAAAAAAACAAAAAACGTCATGTACGCACCCGCTTTTTTCTCGTCTAGTGTAAGCTCCTTCCAGTCTTTCTGCTGCACCAGCTCCAACTGATCATGGAGCGCGACCTTCTCATCACTACTGAGCCTCTCCCAAAGCGCCTCGACATTGGACAACGGAACCGGGGCGACGCGAGTAGAAGACTGGGCGGAAGCAGGGACGTCGACGTGGTTTGCGGTGGCAGTCGCTAGGCACCGTCTCTGAGCGACGAGAGCAGGGCGCAGGGCCGCGGTACGCGTCAGGCGGAGCGCTTGCATTTTAAAGAGGCGGGAGGACAGGGATTTTTTGGGAGGACAGTCTATAAACGACGGAAAGAGGCGGAAACGGGGATCATTAACAAATGGAAAATCGCTCACAGGACTGGGAGCGTGGTAAACCGGAATCGTCTGACCATATCGGAGTTCGGATTAAGCCGGGTCCATTCCCATATTTAGTAAGAGTAGCTCAATTTGAGGATGGGCGTACGGACGCGCATTGGCTAGATGTTTAAAGTTCTACGATACTTAGGGCTCGCTTCGCTCGGAACAAAAGAGATGAAAATCAAGCAAAGCGTATGATACATCGTACTGATAGGCAGGTACAAAAGGGTCCCACAATCGTGTTCATCCCAACTCTCGTGAAACGCTTAGACGGTACCATCAGTAGCACCTGGGCAGTCACGGGAAATGTGACCTTCAGAACCACAGGTGTAGCACGCGCGCTTCTGAGGCTGGGGACAGTCCCTGCTAATGTGGCCCTACGATAACGAAGGGAAAAAAAAATAGTAAGCTAAACATAGCCGAAAAATCGAAACTTCATAAAACGTACGACGCCAGAGCAGTTGTAGCATTTCGATCCTTGAACGCAATCGCGGGACAAGTGGCCTACACCACCGCAAGAATAGCTAACAACGATGGAAGAATACCATCAGCCATTCCTCCTTAAAAAAACCATCTAAACCAAAAAAAAACCTACCAAGTCTTTTGGGATCCACCACCGAACGAGCTGTAGTTTCCCCCTCCTCCTCCTCCAGAGGAAGCCTCAGGGCACGCACGGGCAATATGGCCGACCTTGCCACACTTATAGCACTCGGTGCCAGAGCTACCTCCGCCGCCGCCGCCGCCGTAGCTCCCACCACCCGTAGAGTTACCAGCTTCAGTGCAGTCTCTGGACTAGAAAAGGCGTGGATGACGTCAGGGACCTTGAATGCCAGCAAAATGACACGACGTACGATGTGGCCTTCCTGGCCGCACTTGTAGCACGACTTTGCCTTTGCGGGGGCACTGCAATCACGGGAAACATGGCCCTCAGCGCCGCCTGTCATTAAATTATCAGGAATCTTGCAAAACGAAAAGAAGAGGGATGGAAACTAACAGTTATAACTAGAAAGGATTGCGAATAACAGAGGTCAGTATAACAAGAATATCAGTGGAAAATTCAAGAAGATAAAGCCATAGCTGGAACGAGGAAGTCTCGCCGACTTTGGCCGCTTATTTAAAGGACAAGTGGCAGCACATGTCGTACAGAATCTGCACTAGAGAAGAAGGCCAATCACCATGTGGGAGTTCCAGCCTTGGGGCAGCTTGCAGCTTGATGGCCGACTATAACGGGGGTCAGCAACACATCTCACGTTCAGAGACAAAAGAAGGATAGAAGCAAGTCACGGGGCGGAATAGATGATGGATAATCAAAGATGGACGACGATGACGTGAGAGCGATATGCAGTGGGGTAAAGAAAAATGATATATTGTTTTTTCTTCTGGTATGTGAAGATCGCGTTATGCAAACTACGTTCCGAAATCCGACATGACGACGCATCGACGAAAGGAACATAGAAAGCTCTCGTGAAAGAGAAAGAAAAAAGATAATGGGGAAAAACACCCAGCAACCCACAGCGATAGAAAGTGAATGGTATGTGGAGGGGCAGATGGATGATGGATAAGGGCAAGCGATGGGCTTAGACCATTGCTCAAATGCCCTAAACCATCGGTGGCAGGTGTTGAACCCGCCGCCGGCAAACCACACAAAAAAAGGTGGAAGCAAAAAGGTTTCATAAACCCACGCGAAGTGGGAGATGGGAGAAAAACGAAGGAAAGAACGGGAGGTATGAAGAACATCGACGACAACAACACGCACAACCACCGCAGTTAAAGCATCCTCGAGCACCAGACATTTTTTTTTTGTTGGATTCGTTAGTAAGCCGTTATTTGGGATCTAGAAAACAAGAAGTCAAGTATTAGCCTTGCACCGTCTCGACGCATGAACAAAAGGTAGGAAAAGAGACAAAAAGAAAGAGAGAACATAGTCTGGCGAATAGACACGAATGCGCCCACGGATGAGCGCACAGCATGGCGCAAAATCCAAATGTTTCACAAACCACAAAAAGTCCACCAGGCTCCGGTTGGTGGGCTATGTGGTGTAAACGACGAATACGCACTTTCTGACAACAAAGACACCACGCGGAAAACGCAAATGAAGAAAAGTGGATTGGGCAGGTGGTGGTTAGGGAGGAAGAGCGATTTTTAAACGCCGTGCAACCAAACTGTGCAGGCGACACACGCGCACACAAGAAAAAAACAGAAATTACGTAATTTAGCCTCAAAGTGGAGCACTTAGAACTGCCTCGATGCTCAGCAACTGACTCATAACAAAAAAAAATTCCCAAGAAATAACGTAAGGTTCGGCACGAAACAATGTAGCCTCGGTTCGGAACCCGCAACTCTTCCTTCAATGACTAGATTCGTTCTGGAGATGAAGGGAAAATACACGTTATTCTGCAAAAAAAGGAAATATAAAGGGGAAAGAGAAACTACTAGTCCGCTTTTTCACCATCCGTCTTCTCCAAACTTGGCGAGGCAGTGTCCTTATCCTTATCCTTCTCCCCTTCCTCCTTCTTCTCACCCTGCTCCAACTCGGCTCTCCCAATCGTCGCCTTATTATCCACCAGAGCATGAAGAGCAATAACCGCCCTCAACAAACTGCTCAAATACACGACCAACATCTGATCGTTCGTACTCGATGCAAAGCTCTGTGTCAATACAGAATCCGAGAGGTCCGGCAGGAGATTGAGCGCGTCCTGCAGGTGATACACGATCTGGTGGTTAACCGGCATTTTACCTGCGGCGACTTCCACGAGGTATTTTTGAATATCCGATAACCGAAACTGAAGCCCGCGCAGGGATGCGAGCTGCTCGCTTACGCGGGTGGCGAGGGTGGTGGTTGTTGAATCTTTGATGTCCCGCAACAGGTGTTCAACACCGATCTCCTCTGCTTCTTCGGCTTCGATGGCTGATGGGACGTGAAGGAAGGTTTTCCGTGTTTCGGTACCGTCCTATATGTTTTTAAGCGAGGTCAACCATTGGACATCCAGGGAGAAGGAAGTGGACGAACATCTTTGATTTCTTCCACTGCGAAATATGCATCGGTGGGCATACCGATGACTTGTGGCCGCACGTCCACGATAACCATTACGGGCCGGGCGATGAATCGCTTGAATAAGTCATTAATCTCCTGGTCTGATGCACGTAGTTTGGGCCCGGTGTGGTACCACCCAATCATTCGTTCTCGAGCTAAATGAATTCCATTTAGTTAAATAACCGAGCATCAGAGGAAATTCAAGATATGACATGAGTGAGAAATCCATTCGTGAATTCAATGCAGCTCACCGTTGACCTTCTTAAACATCTCATACATCCCCTCGATGTAATTGTGATCCAAGAACCACGTCTTACTATCCTTCTCATCTTCTTCAAATGGAATACCGAATGAATTAGCGACGTTTATCGTCTTTCCATTGTCCTGGCCTAGCAGTACACCAACTACCCGTTTCTGAGAGCTTCGCGATACAGAACGCGCGTGATGGTCGGTTACTGATAGAAGAACAAGTGGGTGGACGACTATAGGTTGTGTCAGCGCCCATAACCCATATAAAATCTGCCAGACATACTGACGGTCGTTCCAGCGAGTGCGGTGAGCTAGATCATTAAAAATATCGAGATATCCATGAGCCCTTATAAAAGTTTACAGCGATCGGAACTTCACACCTGTTCTGAAGTTGTTGCTACCATGGTATGTTAACTCTTCGGAGGCGATGGATGGCGTTCAGAACTGAGGAAATGGCTGGGAGGCCATCGACCACTGACGCGTTCCCAACGACGCGTATGTTATTTGTCCTTATTGACCAACAGCTTTAGCAGTATGTAACGGGGAACTCCGCTTACAACAATCCTGTTGTGTAAAATCCACCACGCTCATTTTAGACCTTATCCGTCTTCTATTTGCACGCCTTTTTCTTTCTCCCAGAATCTGCAGCATTATTCCCTTCCCCGATTTTATTAGCGACGGTTTGTCATTTCTCTTATTCCGCCTCCCATCTACCCCGCATCTGTTTGTTGATCCTAATTCCTAACAGGGACTTAGTAAGCAGACTTTGCACTTTGGTGAGTTTGAACGTCTTGAAAAAAATATTTTCTAGGATCGAAAGCCATCTTGGACAGATCAAGATGAGCCTCACGACACAGATAGTCCCGAATTTTGAAGAGGCAGCCAGCGTTGCGGCCGAATTTATCACTAGTTAGTATTCTCTCATTCAATTGCTGATCTGAGACAACGTTGGTCAACTGGCGAGAGTCCGAACGCTCTTCTCCGTTGATCCTTTTTGTCTCATGAGGCCATCTGCCTTGCAGAGCATCATGGCAGGCCGCATGATCGAGAGAATATCCCATTTTTGGACATGCCAAATCGCGTAGGGCCATGACATGATCTTATCGTCCCGGTCATCCGGTTATCTGGGTTATTAATTCCTATGTACCGCCTAGGCTTGGATAATCTTCCCAGCGAGGTACAGCACCTTCTTCAAGAAATAAAAATCAAAGAACTGCGTTGCCAAGGTTTGTTCCTTGCCTCATCCCCAATTGGGTCTCACGTATACATTTCTTAATTCCCGTTTTTTTTTTACTCGAAAGACCTCCAACAAGATATCGCAAAGGACCAATCTAGATACATAAAATCGGCCTTGAAGTATTCCTCTACTCCCTCAACCCCATCCTCTGCCGGCCAAGCCAACAGCCGCACGGCTTCTCCGGCGCCTGTTCTTCTCCCAGCGGATTTGCGCTCGAAGGCTCACCTTCCCGCACGTATCGCTGCGTCATACGCCGAGATAGACTCTCTCACAAATGAGAAAGTCGTCCTCGCCCAACGGATAATCGAGCTTGTCACCCGTACTCGTGCGCGTCTCGATGCGGACCTCACGAAAGTGCGCCTCCTCCAGGGCGAATCCCCCGAGGATACCCGGGGCGCCTACATGAACGCGGGAACGCGGCTTAGGTCTTCATCCCCTTACACGGGCGCTACAAAACGCGAAGGCTCGGTCGCCGGCTTTAACCCCGTCATGCAGATCGGGGAAAGCCTACGTTCCGCTATGGCTGGTGGGGTCGAAACCCCCATATCTGCGACTGGGCCTGGATACACCAAGAGTAAGTTGGCGTCCCATCCTATTTTCTCTCGATTTAACCTCTCCACTTTGTTGACGTGACCGATTATTGATTCTTTCGCTTACCTTAGAACGCAAGTTAACGACAAACACCTCAATCAAGTTGCCGAGCCCCGCTCCTGCTCTGGTACATCAGTCAACAACCACCCATACTCGGTCCCGGCTCTCCCGTAGCGCTCGCGTGCAGCAACAAGAAGAAGACCTGGATGCTGATGCCGAAGGTGACGAAGATGTTGAAGGGGATGACGGTGAAGACGATACGACGCTGTATTGTTTCTGCCATAAGCAAAGCTTTGGAGATGTATGGATATATTTTTCAATGAAAGGCCGGGCTAATCTTCCGGTTTCCTTCCATAGATGATAGGTTGCGACAATAATGATTGTCCATACCAATGGGTGAGTGCACTCTAACTCGTTCCGACGTACCTGAATTTGAACGCTTTTCAGTTCCACATCGAATGTGTGGGCGTCAAGACGCCTTTGCCAGATAAATGGTACTGCCCAGAATGCATCAATATTATAAAACCTCCGGCAGAAAAGCGCAAAGGTCGCAAGAAATAGCCTCAACGTTGTATTTTCACAAATTTTTAACCCGGTGGGTCGGTCAAGTCCAATCGTTACTGCTCAATATTTAATTTGATCGACTTTGCAGCAACAGTATCTTTGACTATTCACCTTCGTATATGATGTGCCCTTAGTAATACCTTGAATAAACTTTCATGCTTGTTCGCGACTGCCTTGAAAGTGTGGCACCTACAGGAGGTAGGAAGCATTTTAAATTTACTCTTTATATTCACGCTCTACAAATCAACGTAGATGGATTCAGTGTGAATTATTGAGTGCTTAATAGTTATAGGTAATGTTTCTAATCAATCGTGGAGCACTGAAATTGACGTTCTTTCCACCATCGGAAGTACCTGCAATTTTTCCAGCGTATGCCCAGCCAAAGACGGAAACGAGAGTCATAAACTTCATGGAAAGAAAAAATGGGTTGTTGTTAGTATGGAGTGTAGGATCGGTCGTACAGTTGAGAATTCGTGGAGAATGTGCCCTCTTTAACTAGCCCCACAATATTTTACCAGCGGGACATTGGACGCATAACATCCCTCAGGAATGTAAATTGAGGGAAGAATTCCTTTAATAACACTACCTATCAGTCCGGGCTGAATCCAGGCCTCTCCTTTCTTCCAGTCACAATTTCTGGGAGGGAATCGTGACAAATATAAGGGAAGATTTCAAATTCTTGTCCATGTAAGAGTACCATGTCGCAGTGGAATAGCGGATCGGCAAGGGTTTTCTCTTCATAGAAGTCGCTAACCTCTGACCAGTTAAAAGTAAATATTTACAATAGAAATCTTAGATTGTTTCGCTTGTGCGGCATGACAGGAGCGGTTCCGCTGACCCTATTGCAAGAACCAGAGGGAGAAACTGTCAAACAGAATATTAATTTCCTCCCTGTGCATCGATTTTGGTGTTCAGATCCTAGATGAGGCAAGTTGAGGCAACGGTGAGTCTAGGAACAATACAGGAGTCTATAAACGCAAATGGAAAGAAAGGGAAAATACCTCAGCGTGAAAAGGAAAAGCCGAGGTACAAACCGATAGGGCAAAGCTTTATAAAGGAAAAAAGGAAAGGGGCTTCGGCCCTAAGTTTCCGTGCATAAATGAAAGATGCGAGACAAATGAAAGCGACGATACTGAAAGATAAGTGACAAAAAAAGGGAAGACATCTGCATGGGCGCTTGATGAATGTCACGTGATATGTACTCAACATTTGGCACCATTCTCAATTAATAGCTTCACTACTGCTTTGTGACCACCTCTTGATGCTGCCGTCAATGGAGTGAGCTTTCCCCCCTGTGGGTTGACATTGGCTCCATGCTTGAGCAGCAGCTTTACTGCAGCTTCATGACCACCTATTGATGCTACCAACAATGGGCTGTGGTCCCCTTCCTGTGCATTTATCTCAGCACCATTCTCAATCAGCAATTCCACCACTGCTTCATGGCCCCATGCAGATGCCACAACCAGTGCTGTGTCAGGATATTCTCCTTCAGCACCATTCTCAATCAGCAGTTTCACTACTGCTTCATGGCCACCTATTGATGCTGCTAATAGTGGAGTATGGCTCTCCCTCCCCTGTGCATTTATATCAGCACCATTGTCAAAGAGTAGCTTCACCAAGGTTTTGTGGCCACCTCTTGATGCTGCCACAAGTGCTGTATCTAAATGTTCTCCTTGTGCATTGATGTTGGCTCCATGCTCAAGTAGCAGCTTCCCAATTACTTCATGGCCACCTTTTGATGCTGCCAACAGTGGTGTGCCATACTTTCCACCCAAATTGACATCAGCCTCATTCAAAATCAGAAGAGAAGCCATTTCCACATCTCCTCCTTGGCATGCATACATCAAAGCAGCTTTTCCAGTGAAATCCTGCAAGTTGACATCAGAAGTATCTTCTATCATCCATTTAGCCACCAGCATAAGCCCTGCTGCTGCTGCTGCATGTAGACCTGTATGTCCATGGTTGGCAAGAGGAACTTCACGGATGTAGTAGGAGAAGTAGGAAGGGCGATAAATCTCCATGAAACGGACATATGTGCGGAGTAATGCCTGGTCCTTGAAGAAAATAGACAAGGGAGTCTTAAGAGCTACCTGGTGATTTGAAACATGTAGGCACCAGTAATGGATGATGTAGTCCAATAGAGCATAGCGACTAAATGATGATTCAGCACAAGGAGTGCGACGAAAGCTTGCAAAATAAGGATATTGAGAGCGAGAGAAACTAAATGACTCAGAAAAGTTGGCTTTGTCCTTGAACACATTGAAAGAGAGATATGTGAGGCATGTATACCCCATCCCTTGATCACCTAATAGGAACTTGGATGCACCTATTTTGTTGAAATATTCCTGGGCAGTGAAATGGACTAACCGAACTATGCCAGTTTTGTTGTCAACTACCACTAAACCAGCACAGATGGAAAGCAGGATATCCTTGTCCATGATCTCCGCATCATCAATATCAATATCACCAGAAGTGACAGCAACAAAGTGCTGGAGCTCAACCACAGTGAGGGGCGTATAGGCATGAACCAGAAATGACAAGACACAGAGTGCATCTCCTGAGTGATCACTGTTGCTCTCTATGCGGTGCATGGCTTCATCATAGATACCAGGAACATCTTTGGGGAGCACCTTAAGTGCCTTGCGTACTTTTCCAGCTGTGAGATATTTCCTAAGTGATTTGATATGAAATGTAGCCATAAGGAACCTGGATAACAGTATTATTTGTGAGGAACTGTGAAAAAGAGGATTTGAATGAGCAACACATACATCCCCTGACATGATTCAATAATTGCAGTCACTATTTCCTCGCGAAGTGATGGATCTGTTTGGATGAATCGGGCTAGGCGCTTATGCCCGACCAAGCGAGCATTTACGTATTTTGTGATGTCATTGGTGCTTCCACGTATCTCAATCTTCATGATACCAAAAAGCGCAGAATGGGAGATGCTGTCGTAAACGTGATCCCACGAGGTAATGAGGATGTTTGCCCTATGTGCCTGCAGACAAGCTATTACTTCGAGTACGGTGTCCCAGTGGATTTTGGCACATTCATCCAATGCATCAATGAGGATGAAGACTTTGGCAAACTCTCTTGTCAAGATACTAAGCGATGCAACATTATTACAACGAATTCGCAAATTGATGAGAATATTGCAGTCGCTCTGTCATCATGCAAAGAGATGATATCAATTTCGTAGTGATGCAATATTATTACAACAAACTCGCAACATCATGGCTAGGATATTAATCGGAGCACGGAATATCTAGTATTGTGAGTTGACCTAAACTAGGTATGAACTCATGATATCACATCTGACAGCCTTAGTTTGCAATGTATTATGAGTCTCCAAGAACAAGATATCCTGTAGATAATCGATGAGAATATTGCAGTTGCTCTGTCATCATGCAAAGGGAGGATATTAATTTCATATTAATGCACCGTTACTACAACAAATTCGCAACATCATGGCTAGGATATTAATCGGAGCATGGAATATCTAGCATTGTGAGTTGACCTAAACTAGGTATGAACTCATGATATCACATCTGACAGCCTTAGTTTGCAATGTATTATGAGTCTCCAAGAACGAGATATCCTGTAGATAATCGATGAGAATATTGCAGTTGCTCTGTCATCATGCAAAGGGAGGATATTAATTTCATATTAATGCACCGTTACTACAACAAATTCGCAACATCATGGCTAGGATATTAATCGGAGCATGGAATATCTAGCACTGTGAATTGACCTATATTATGCTAACCTGTTCATAACGCCGACAATGATTTGTAATGCATTTTGGGTGTTCATATTACCTGATAGGAATTTTCCTAATTTTCTGATGCTACTAGACCCTCCTCACCTTGAACTCGACCAGCAAAATCCTCTCAGCCCACAAATACACCTTGAACGCGCTAGCACCGCCCCAATTTGGCCCTGAAGCGAAGAGATGTTCTCCCGAATTGAATACTTCGCCACTCAGTGGATACCCACATCGCCTCCTGTGGGTACATCCCAGATCTCGCCTTATTCTCCGCCTCCATTGTCGTCGACTTGCACCTTCCTCTTCATGACATCCATCTTCTTCCACGAACAACTTGTCGCAGAGAGTGATCGCTGCTCAGAGCAGCCCTCCACCTCCTTCAGCCGCAACTCCGAATACCTCTCACTCCTTCGCGTCTTTCTCATTCTCCTCGGGTGACCAATGTTCTTCGGCTGATGCTCAAGTCGGCATTGGCCTTTCTCTACTGCAAGATCCCGCTAATGGAATGGATTCCTCGGGTGAAGATGAAGACAAAGAAAACAACATTCGGTGGAGGCTCAGGTATTTGAGATGGAGCATAGGCAAGTACGATGATGCTGTAGGTGCATACAAGGCTGCATTGGGTCGGGTAGGGCACCGCGCACACAGGATAGTGTGGAGAGCCAGGGTGGGGATGGTGGAAGGATTGATATACGTTCGCTCGGAGGATGATGAGCACGAGGACACTATCCTCCAGTGAGCCATACTCGAGGCAGGAAAACCTTCTCCTACATCCCCTTCCAATGCCCTCCAACCATCTCTCCCACATCACCTTCGTTCATCGGTACCAATGAACGTGAACGTCGTCCATCGTTAGCTCCATCCGCAGATTCAGCAGGATCCTGGGAGGGCGCATCAGATATCTACGATGATTATCGGTATTCAAGGTTCTCGAGGGCGAGCAAGATGACAATATCTTCTCGGTTGTCTGTCAATGCGGTGTCTGGGGTCGCACCAACCCCACCAGTACCGGAATCACAACCGAGTATCGATTCGAGTGGTAGCAGACAGCGGGTGGATTCGACACGCTTGAGAAGAGGGGATTCATTCTGCTCAAGAACGGATTCTACAAAGTTGAGGCCGCATTCATTCACCGCATCTGTTACCGCAGGTTCTAGAGGGAGATGATGGTACGACAGTGAAGAGCGTGATCTTTGCTATGGGGTGAAAAGGGCAAATGCGAGCAGATCTGGAACAAGCCAAAACCCACAAACACCAACACCAAATCAACACCAATCTCAAAAACACAAATCACACGTTCTATAGTGTGAGGGGGAGACTTCTGGGGTATGCACAGAATAGATCTCGCAGGGACTTCAAATATAAGGTTTGTAACCATTTGATAGAGTTGCAATAAATGTTTATTGCTTGTAAAACAAAGCACGTGTGCAATTGTAATACATGTTTATATGGGACTTCAAAAATGTATCAAAGATACAACAGACAACGTGCGAGAATCACAAGTGCGAGCACTTTGATTATGAAACAACAATGAATATGAGTGCACGCGCGAATGATCGAAGACTACACCTATGTCTAGTGAGTCTGTACGTGACGTGAGGCCGGCACCTACGTCTAGTGCGCCTATGAGAACGAAAGACTAGCCTATTAAGCTAAGTCTTGAAACGTAACAAGACTATCACAAAACGCGAGCACTTGGACTGATCCAAAATGCAAGCACAACGCTTCACAACTCGACTCTAACACACACTAGTCTGCACTTCAAACTGCACTCTGCTAGAGTCTAATTGAACACACTGCTTGCAAACATGAGCAGGGGCAATTAACTAACTGTACTACTTAGTTTGCGAGCATATTTATACTGTTTATGAGCCAAGGCTTTTACAAATGAACGTGAAATAAGATGATGAATGTGAAATAAGATGGAACGGAAACGGAGAAACAGGAACAATACAAAACGGTTATTGCGAGCATAGTTAACCGATTCAATAGAACGGCTATTGGTATAGGTGTGTGGCTGTTGAACCCGCGTGGGTATCTTTTTGATTGGTTGCAATCATTATTTGTCTGATGTGATCCGTCCTCAACTTGGATCATCATCTGTGCCTGTGC
>Ga0307513_10001951_pt1 | contig 29178 bp, 30 predicted proteins | sample 15_EM_MG_FD_202174 | JGI IMG/M metagenome (GOLD analysis project Ga0307513, IMG submission 202174) | Populus trichocarpa ectomycorrhiza microbial communities from riparian zone in the Pacific Northwest, United States - 15_EM | ecosystem: Host-associated > Plants > Roots > Unclassified | place... | reverse complement strand
TCATTGACATCGGTAGAATAACCGCACCAATAACGAGCTATTTCGATTGATGCGTCCCTTCGATAACCAATCAGGCTTCGTGGCTTTCGCTCGAAGCTGGCCCGCTGGCGCAGTGTTCCTATCCCTGAATCATAGTTACCGTGATTCCGAATGATGACAAGATTGCTATGGAAGCGCAGCTGACACCCTGCCTTTCACTACCAATATTGAATTGCCCCTCTTGTGCAGTCTTTGCGCTTCCTGCCCGCGCATGGCGCCTGTGCGTTCATTGACCCCTCGAGCACTTCATCTCTTCGATCTATCACTGTCCACTCGTGGTCAATTACTAACCCCTCCTCAGGACGAGGACGTGCTCTCAAATTACAAGATACAATCTAATCACACCATACATATGGTCAAGGGTGCCGCTCGATCTCCTGCAGGACCATCGTCCCCAGCAGCTTCGGCGCTTCCTCCGCCTGGGGCCCTGGGTGCTATGGCGACTGGACAGAATCCGAATGACCCACTGACGGTACTGAATGGGCCAATGGGACACGGGTTGATGGCAGGGTTCAACCCCTTCCAAGGTATGGGCGTGAACATGAATGACCCAAACATGGTACGCCAAGCACACCAGTGGTGAACCATTCCCGGGTGACACAGTTGGACCTTAGATGCAAAACATGATGAACTCTCCTGAATTTGCGGATCGAATGTCTCAAATCATGGCCGACCCGGCCATCATGGACCAGGTCGCAAGAATGACGGGGCAGGAATTACCCCCCCATGTCCGTCAGATGATGCAAAGTCCCCAATTCCGCCAGATGTTGTACGTATCGATAAAGCAGGTGTTATTTAATGGCTGGCTTATTCTGTGCGACAGGTCCAATCCAGATACATTGCGGGAGATGCTCCGATTCGGGTCAATGATGCAAGGTGCTGGCGGACTGGGGAACCCCCTCTTCGGCGGGCCTGGTGGGCCTAGTGCAGGACCATCGACCACTGCAGCGGGCACCCCAGGTACTGACAATACCAACGCACCAGCAGCTCCGGAAAACCTCTTTAGGGCTGCTCAGCAACAGCAGCAGCAGCAAACCGCTGGCGCAACTGGCCTTGGTGGCCTCGGTGGTCTTGGTGGCCTTGGAGGATTGGGAGGCCTTGGCGGCCTTGGTGGGCCAGGTGGTAACCGGGGTATGGGAGGGCTACCCCCGGTGACACCCGAGATGATGCGACATATGGCTCAGATGCTCGGTGGTGGAGGGCTGGGGGGTGCAGGAGGTTCCGGTGGAGCGCGCGGCGGTTGGGCGGAAGACCCTGCCCTTCAGGCCGCACTCATGGAGAGCATGATGGCTGGTACGGCTAATGACCCCTGGGCGGCAGCTCTGGGGGCGGGAATACCACCGGGAGGTGGGGCTGCGGCTACGTCGGCTGAACCTCCCGAAGTGCGATACCAAGTGCAGCTGGAGCAGTTGCAGAACATGGGATTCACCAACGCAAGTCAAAATGTTCGTGCACTGTTGGCAACTGGCGGCAATGTAAACGCCGCAATCGAGTACATCCTCAGTGGTGGCGGGCTTTAGGCGACGGATTGGGGGATAGAAATGCGGTGATGGCTGTCGAAGGACTCTGTTCTCGGAGCTTTTTTGTCAGCAATGCGGCAGTTGTTGTTTGTACGTTATACCATAGTAACCACTCGCAGCATTTACAACCAACCGACGGACAGACGACGACTGACCGGTCAGAAATAAAACACTCCACTAGCTTTTACTGAAACCGGGCCCGGGTGCGGCTATGACGTGACGTCCCCTGCAGTCACCGTCACTGCAGTCACAGCAGTGCCTGGGGCTAACCTGGGGCTAATAACAACCCCAACGCATCTTGGTTCCCTTCATTCCCTTCATCTTACTCTTCGCCTCACCACTTTGACCATAATCCATAACCAATTAACTTCTTACAACTACAGCCATGTCGATGTTTGGCTCTCTGAGCCACAAGATAGCACATGCGTCCACGATCCCATCGCTGGGTAACCAGGACCTTCGCGCACTCCAAGATCTCATAACACGAGAGAAGGAAGTCGTTGCGTCGTATGTGTCACCCACTTCTCCTACCGACCTCCCACTCACAACCGCTATCGAATGACAGGATTCAACGCTTGAGCAGCGAACTTGTCCGGACGAATGAAGCCCTGAAAGCATGGGGACAAGGAGAGGGACTCGACCTTGGAGTGAGTCTTGGGTCCTGAGACGGCGGAATCGGGGAGTAATCGTTGGCCCAGGATGCTCTGTCACAGTCAGCAGGAGCACTCGGTCACGTTGTCTCGGCGCTCAATGGCTTCGCTGGCCACGAGCAAAACATCAGAGCACATATGAAGGTGATCCGAACCCGCGAGGAGAATCTGGATGACCTCCGAAAACGGAGGAAGAACGTCATGACCAAAGCCGACGCTGCGGAGAAGAAATTAAACAAGATGGGCAGTGAAGTACGTGAAGATCAGTATCAAGCGCTCACTTAAGTTGTCACTATGCCTAACTCTACCTGTAGAACAAATATCTTATCCAACAGACCAACTTGCTCGCCCAGTTGACAGATGAAATGCGACAACTTGACACAGAGATTCTGTCTGAAGAGGCTCGAATTGGAGACTTCAAGAGGCGAGTGACCAAACAATTTATGTTACTCAAATTTGGTGGGCTTTTAGAGTTTGCAGAGAAGGCCACCGTGAGTACATGATTGGCTTTCAAGGTTTCCGTTGGTAGCGATTGACTAACTTCCTCGCTCCAAAGATTGTTGGAGAACTTGGGAAGTTAATTATTAACGTGAGCCTTCACCATGGCCACGCCGCGGCCGCTGCCCCTGACGCAGGCCATCACAGGAGATACCCTTGGATACTACAGCTCCGGGACAGCCGCGAGTGCCATACCATGGTTACGAGAAAACAGCTCAACTGACATCCGAAATCACCCGTTGCATTAATGAAGTACGCTTTGTTGCTGATCCGGATCAATCAGCTCTCGCTGCGCTCAAGGGAGACCCGAAGGATAACGCGAGCGAATTGGACGAGCTAGTGCCACCTCCACCCCTCTCCACGATTATCGAGCCGGAATTTGTTGGGCAAACCGTGGAAATTGCCAAACCACCGTCTCCGTCCTCGCCAAAGAAAGCGACTTTCGGAGGTGTTCTCTCCTCCCTCGGTACGTATTCACCTGTGTACAAAATACCAAGCTCATCTATTGCAGGACGCAACTCAAGTCCAGAGCGCCGTCGCGAAATGCCACTTAGCTTGCCTATCGGTAGCCGAGAACCATATCAGGCGCACTCGCGACGTATCTCCTCTACCGATCCACCTAACCTATTCTTGCCGGAAATTGGAGGACCATCCCTTAGTGCATCCCTGGGTATCGGGTCTCCTCAAAATGAACGCCAGCAGAGCGTCGACGGACTGCCCGTATCACCTACTAGCAACACTACAGCTAACAACAACAGTACGGTGGATCGAATGTTTATGAACATCCCAAGCGAGTTCGGTGGTCGACCTCCACTCGTCAATGAGACCCGCACTGTGTCGGGTTCCGCTCCTCCTGCTCCTCCTGCTCCTGTTCCGAAGCCACAATACAACACCCTTCCCTTGTCACGACCACCTGAAGAGAAGCCTGTAGCACCTTCGGTTACTGGCCCCCCTCCACCGGCTGCTCCAACACCACCAGCTCCCTCAGTGGCCAAACCAGCCACACCCCCTGCACCGGTACAACAGAACGCATCACAAGGGTCCCTTGCTCGTATAATAGATCCGCCAGGAACGAAAGTCGCGGCCGGGCGATTTGCAGCCTTTCCTTTGAAAAGTCGACGAACTGTAAACGCGCCACCACCAGAGAGCAACCCAACCACCGACGCACCTCCTCAATATCGACCTGCTGTAGTGGTACGCACGACCGCTGAGACGTCCGACCATGGTACGGCGAAAGCCGGGGGTGCCCCCTCAAAAATCGAGTCTCCTCATCCATCTACGGATGAAGAAGACCCCTCATCAATACTGGGGAATACGAGGCCCCCTATTCGCCGCAACGAGAGCGCGCGAGTACGCTTTGCGGCAACACCGCCAATCACACCAGCCACAACTATTTTCACCGAGGACTCTAATGACGCACCTGATGGTGATCCTGACGTTCCTCAAGTGGACGACAGCGCAACAGAAGAGGCCATCGACGAGCAGGAGTGGCAGCTACACGGTAAGGGTCGTCCGGTATCCACGGCGGTGGGCCTTGGATCGTTGAGCGACCCCAACAAGCGCAATGGTGGGTTGAGTATCGCACCACTGAAGAGGAAGCCGAGCTTCGAACCACCTTCTGGTACGTCCATATTTGTCTGCATATGCGCTCGCGTCATCTCATGAGGCACTCGACCACTCCAGAACCTGTCAAAGAAGTCGACGACATGTCAGAGGCGGAACTCAATGCTATGATCGACGCTATGGCGGCTCAAGTCAGCGAGGCATCGCCTCCTTCCAGTACCTTTTCCCCAGCCAGCCAATTCTCACCTGCTTCAGGTTCGCCACCTTCAACATTTCCCACTCCAAGTTCCAGCAGGATTGGAAGCGCGACCTATCCGAACCGGACGCCCGCGAGCGGTAGCCCCGCTGGAGGCGACCCCTCGCTTGCCGTAAGTGGCCGTACCAGTGCAGCGGCTTTCAAGCGACCGGTTCTGAAAATGCTGGGTTTGCCGTCGAATCCGAGGTCCGGAGGGGGAAATGCGGCCTCCAGTTTAAGTATGGCTCCTGGTGCATTATCTCGGGTTTCATCTTCACCAGAATCAAGGAGAAGCACAGAGGGAGTCGGGCAAGCTTCTTCACGGCGCGCTACTACCCCTCCTGCCCAAGGCATCCGGTTTAACCAAACTCCATCTCCCCCACTTGTGACGGATCCAGTACAACCTCCCGAACATCCCTCACGTGAGGAACCTCCAACTCCATCAATTCCAACGCCGCGTGAAACCACAGTCAATCCACCAGCTAGTACGTCGGCCCATGACTCTCAAGCCACCCTTCCCCCTCAGCCCCCGCCCCCTGCTTTCCCTTTGCCAGTTCCACCAGCCCCTCAAACGCCAGAGATGGACTTTGAGATTATTCCCACGCCGGAATACGAAAGGGACGGATTATCGTTGAAACCCAACTTTTCGTCTCTGGACACCTCCATGGCGCCCCCTCTTGCCTCATCGCAGGCCATCGACTCGCCAAGGAACCTTGGGTCTTTTATGTCCCCAGCAGGAAATAAGACTGTTGATATGGCGTTACCGCCTGGTGCAGGGCCGCCGCGTCGGCCAGGCGATATTGTGCTACCAGAATCGCGCCTTCCTGGTGGTACGCGAGACTCCCCGGTACCGCCTCAGTCTCCTGAACGTAGTCATTCGCTTCCAAGCTCAGGCTCCTTCAATCACATCCCATCATCGCTGCGACCTGGTACTCCTCGCAGCCCTTCCCCAGCACAGCAAGACTTTACTGGTGTTGGGTCCTTAGCGCGTACAAGCAGGGACCGTTCGCGAAAGTTGAGCAATAATCCATCAAGTGCCGGCCCTCCAAGCTTGATGCCTCTGGATCTATACTCACCGACCTTGGACTTTGGCGAGTTTGGAGGTGCAAAGGGGAATGGAGCCGGTGGCCTGCTCCAGGAAGCTCCAAGCCGTGCTGGGTATGGGGAGGGCAAGTTTATGACTAATCTGGAGGACGAGTATAAGCAGGGGAAGGCGGATCCGAAACGAGGCAGTGGGAGCTGGAGGTGACATCAATACTGATGAGATTGGTGCATGATCCCCTCGTGTGTACCTCAAGATAGAAAGATTTGATTGTGGACTCCCTCGGATTGGAACGTGTTTGTCTAACTCCATGCTGTTCGTAGCACGTTGTATATATGTTAGAGCCAATGATAGTTCATGGTCCATCAAGAACAATTCACGTGAGCAGCACTCCGGATAGCGGATTATGTCTCGAAGTTGTCAAGGGTAAGACGTACAAGAGGATTTGAATTGGCCTTGCAGCTGCATACACTTAGTCCATAATTCCGACCGTCTTCTCTTGTTCACGGACACCGTCGGCGTTACAAATAGGGAGTGGATGGAAGCTTTGAAATGATCTCGGGAGAACTACTTGGGCATTGCCACACTGGCAGCAGCCATGAGATCGGGGACTTCGACATCTGTAAATGCAAGGGGACTTGGGTTATCCCCAGCACGCTCGTCATATCTAATATGACAGACGTACGATCTGTGGTCCAGCGCATTCGTGATGCGAAGGAACAGTGATTCCCTGGAAAATAGTTGAGGCACCCATGCAGCAACGGTTGATACTGAAGCGAACCCACCGGGGCCCAAGACGAAATCCCCCCCAAGCTGGGATATATCACCCCCCTTGAAGAACGCGATCGGCGATTTCAGCGCGCGCTGCAGCACGGAATTAATACCAGTAGCAGTCAACTAGGCGAAAGAACATGCCCAAGTTGAGTGTATAGTAGTGGAGACAGCAGACCCCACATAGCTCCTCTTGGGGGCGTCTGCAGGGGGAGGCGCTAGGGACGCGACCAACCCGAGAGCCTTGTAAAGTTTGCGAGTGGGATCGGCATAAATCGGGTATTGGTAACCAGTGTCCTCTAAGGGGTGGGCATTAGTGTGGGCCAGAAGAGATGTTCAGAGGGTTAGTCACCTTTATACTGTTTGATGACGCCCCATTCGCCACAACCTACCACAATGATGTTGGTATTTGCTGCCTCGAACGATTCCATAGGCACTTTGGCTAATTCGACGAGGTAATTCTGGCACATCTGGTGTCATAGTCTCAGTCAGACGATCTCTATTCGACGAAGAGATAGCGCGAACGCCGCAGAAAAAATGACCTGATAACTTGGGTTAGTTCGATATCTCCTACGTCGAGCGACGGTGACAGACGAATGAAGACTACCACTGTCTTCTTCTCTGTGTACAATGTCCCGAATTTGACCTCTTTACCATTCTCAGACCAAACAGAGTAGTCCGCAATAGTATCCAGGGTCTTCTGGTCAATTAGTTGGGTATTCTGGGCAGTTGCTTTGTCGAGCTCGGTCGTCATCGTTGGGTTCAAGATCAGGTCGTTGCTGGTTGACATATCTCACAACTGAATTTAGCATAGCATGCCTTGTAGCCTAGTTATAAGACCTAAGGGTGTTGGTAGAGTACCAAAGGCTACCAATCCAACCAGGCCTTGCTGTCCCAGTTCCTCACAGGATGCGTTCCCGATTACTAGACCTGGCGATATTTTTTACTTTATGGAATTAACAATCTGGATTTTAATTGAAGCCAACAACCCTCAAGAAAAGAATGTTGGCGGAGTGTGCTACTCCGTTTTGAGATGCTCTTACAAGGGGAGTTAGAGGAACGAACCGATCCTCTAGTGATTTTATGCACTTGGTCCGAACTGAGTATTCCGCCCATAAGCGTTATTGGAAATGAGTTCTGTGCTAGAGACATAGGTCCGTGTATAATGAAGAGATATTGAACGAACAACACCCGATCAATCAAGGACATGGTATAGCGGTTCGGGTGTTACCAGAAAACGTGGGGTGGTATTTATCCGCGTTTTGGTGCAAACGAGTCCCATTCACTCTGGATGTTGAACATTGGCTTGAACACCGGCCACCTTCATGAGGTCCGGAACATCCACATCTGAAATAAATTCTTAGGTAATTGCTCCTAACTAACTTGGGGATTACTTACGATCTGTGGTCCACCTCATTCTCGAAGCAAAGGAACAATGGTTTCCTAAAATCGGGAGTCAAGCCATGCACCAAAAGCGTTGACGCCACCTACCGGGACCAAGGACGAAGTCTCCGCCAAGTTGAGAGATGTTGCCTCCTTTTCCAGTAATGCTGGAAAACGGTGACTTTAGCCCACGCTGAATAGATGCCGATCAAAGGACTGCCTCAACGACATGAGATTACGACAGCACAAACCAAGGTCGAGTTTATGATCACAGATGTCATAGAGCCTATATAACTTTTTGGTGGTTCGTCCTTAGGTGGTGCAGCAAGCGACGAAATGAGACCAAGTTCCTGGTAGAGCTTGCGGGATGGATCGGCATAAACTGGGTATGGGAACTCTGTGTCCTCTAGGCTGTGAATATCAGAGGAGGTCCTCATGGTGCCCATCAATCAGAACCCACCCCTGTACTCCTTGATGAGCTTCCACTCTCCACAACCAATGACAGCGATATCGGTATTAGCAGCCTCAAATGCCTCCTTGGGAACCTTGGCAAGCTCGCGGAGATAGTTCTGGCAGAGCTACGACAACCAGTGGTTATTACGTGAAACACCGAGGTGAAGGAAGCACCAACGCCGCAGAAGAAATGACCTAGTTGGGGGAGGATATGAGACGTTTCTAACCTATAGAGAATGACCTACGAATGAAAACGACGACCGTCTTCTTGTCCGCGTACAGGGACGCGAACTTGACCTGTTCTCCTGTCTCTGAGAATATAGGCGTATCTGCAACCGCAAGCAAAGTCTTCTCGTCGAGAAGTTGGGTGTTCTGCGCTGACTTGTCCGCGTTGACCGACATGGTGCGATCTGAGTTTGACAAAGGCCTTTGCCTCTTTGCGTCATCCATTACCATTTCGATCGCCAGGTTGTTCGACAAAAGACGCTTTCTGCGTCGTATTCTACCACTAATGGGTGTAGATAGTGTACAGTCAGTATCTCGAAAACTTACTGGCTACGAGTTCTACCGTCAAGTCCTCGGCTCTCCAAAATTTGTAGTTGCGCCTATGGTCGAGCAGTCAGAACTAGTGCGAGTAGACACTCCGGTCCATGTTCTACATATTCTTACATTCTTCAAAAATAGCCCTGGAGGATCCTCAGCCGACGCTATAGTGCCAATGTGAGTTTCGAAGACCGTGAGCGCCTCCCCTCGCTCACTCGTGTCGCCAGCTAGCATACACACCAATGATCAATGCTAAGGTATTGTAAAATGTAATCGATCCAATCCTATATGCTGACAGTTGGTTTAAGATGTGGTCATCGGGTCAAAACCCAAATTTCCGTGAAGAGAACTTCAACACTAAGAATGGGGAGGAGGGAGGTGCCGAAATAGACAGACCCCTCATTATTCAAGTAAGTTCAAGGCACCCCACGGCGGGAATTGGCTGATCCTCATGGAACAGTTCTGTGCTAACGACCCCGAGCAATTGCTCTTCTGTGCAAAAGCCTTGGAATCTCATTGTGATGCTGTTGACCTCAACCTTGGCTGCCCTCAGGAAATTGCAAGACGTGGCCATTATGGGAGCTTTTTGCAAGATGACTGGGACCTAATCTTCAAACTGAGTGCGTACTTCGGTTCAGCCGAAAGGCACCCGTCCGGATTAACTTGCCGGAACAGTCAATACTCTTCATGTGAACCTCACCGTCCCGGTGACCGCGAAGTTTCGCGTGTTCTCCACGGTCGAAAAGACGGTGGAGTACGCGAAAATGTTAGAGAGGGCTGGTGCTCAGATCCTTACATGTCACGGTCGGTTAAGGGAGCAACGAGGAGTCAATTCCGTAAGTCATCGCTTTCATAAATCAAGAGTGGAAAACTGACACTGCTTCTAGGGCCTCGCCGATTGGTCGAAGATCAAAGCAGTGAAGGAAGCAGTTTCCGTCCCTGTATTCGCAAATGGCAATATTCTCTATTACTCTGACATCCTTGCATGTCTGACCGCAACCGGGGCTGATGCAGTCATGTCAGCGGAGGGTAATCTTTACAACCCCGCAATCTTCCTTCCTTCGACGCTGCTCCCAACTCCGCCTCTTGATGACACATCAAAGGCTTCCATAGACTCGCAGATTCTTCTGACCTCCGAGCATCTACCGCACGCGGACCTTACACTCGAATATCTCTCAATCGTGCGGTCTCTCAAGACGCCGACGGATTATTCGGCCATTAAGGGGCATATGTTCAAGCTCATGCTGCCAGCGTTGAACAGGGAAAAGGACCTCAGGGACCGACTGGGACGGCCGCCAAAGAAAGGGGACGACATGCTTGAGTATTTTGAAGCCATTGCCAAAGATATGAAAGCCAGAATGGATGTGCGTGCTACTTTCTCCTGACGTTCTTGGATGCAATTGAGTCAGACGTTGTGCAGAGAGACGCAGAAGCGGCCAAAGGCACTCTAGAGGGTGAAATACGCCTGGACCTAGAGACCAGATTCAAGATTGTTCCGCATTGGTTGGCACAGCCTTATTTCCGACCGCCACCCCCTCCCCCGACTGAGAAACAAAAACGAAAGGCTGAGGTCTCTGCTGCCTTGTTAGCATCTATATCACGATAGAGCAATATTTTGTGGACTGGTCACAGTACCTGTTCTTCCATTTATGATTTATTAATACGGCCTCTTACCAGTTTGCATCGTTTGTTATGTTTCCGAGTCTGAGGATTCGGATTGAGACATGGTGGTCCCGAGTCATAACATCGTCCGAACCTTCAACCTTACTATAGCTACGCGCCGTGCCCGCGCATGAGTACTAGCCTCCTGGACAGCAGCCAGGATATACCACGATGCTTTGACGTACTCAGCGCTCTCCCGGTTGAATTATCACTGCATATACTGTGCTTCATCCGCGAGCTAAGCACTTTGGGACGACTTTCGGAGGTCTGTAAAGCGTGGAATATTTTGGTTCAAGACCAGAGTATCTGGAGGTTGCAATGCGAACGATTTGGCTATGTCCCCATGAACCGCGGAGAAGGCCACGAGCATTGGAATAGTTGGAAGGACTATTTTATCAAGTTATATATTTCAGGTAGAGTGTACTTTATTACGAACTCCTTGGGGATTCTAAGGAGCGTTTCTCAGACTCCAACTGGCAATCTGACCGCATTTCTGATTCAAGTGATTCGATTACAATTCTCAGAAAGGACGAACATAATGCAACCCGCCATCCTTCTGATAGCTCTTCAGAAGTAACAAATAGGAATCATGCTGCCCTCTCATGCGATGTGTTAAATCGCTGGCTTGCGGTTGGATTTGAGAAGGACGCAACGGAGGTATTCGATCTCCGCACAGGACAGCTTGTGCACCGACTGAAAGACCTAGACGGTGCGCGTCTGATTGAGTTTCTTCGAGCTGGAGAGGTAGATAGACTCGCCACTGTCGGGAGTGGGCATGTCGGGCGCGTTTGGGACCTAATATCCGGGTAAGTGTATTGACGATTTGAAGTACTGATGTATTATCTCCAAAACTTCTTCATAGGCGACTCTTGTGTTTGCTCGTCGGTCATCGGGGTAGTATTCGCGCTCTGTCGACGGTACAAGATACGATGCTTGTGGTCACAGGCGGAAGGGATTGTGCGGTCATCGTATGGAATGCTGAAGGTGGCACTCGCGTGTCCACTTTCGATGGCCATACCAGCCTTGTTCGGTGCTTGCTGCCATTCTATCTTGAGAAGGAATCAGGCCCCGTGTTGCAGATAGCGAGCGGTTCCGTGGACTCTACAGTCAAGGTTAGCGATCGTTCAAAGTCCTCTGCTGTCAATTAAGTTCCTGTCAGATCTGGGACGTTGCTGGCGAATCGTGCAGCCATACGCTTATTGGACACCTGAGCCTCATTTACTGCCTTGCAGTGGACAAAACAAGCAACATACTGTGTACAGGCTCACGGGATACTACCATTCGGTTATGGTCAACGGTCTCTGGGTGGGTGTTTTGTGAAGGCACTGCGACCTCGCCTAACGGTACCCCAGACAAAATCTGGCCATCATTACTACACATTCAAGTATCATATTACAGCTCCAAGTCCTGCCTTTTTCACCCAGGGATCCGGAATCGCCGTTCTATCTTATCTCGACGGGCTTTGACGGGAGAACGATAGTTCACCTAGTCACGGCTCTTTTTGATGTTATGCCACACCCGTTTACCACGTCCTCGGTCGCGGTGCGATCTCGCAAGCTCAAAGTCAGGATGGGCAGCACGGCCATGCACGCTTCCGATCACTATGTTGCAATTGTCCCCCCGCCGGGCCAAGTGCAAACACGGTTCTTCACACATGGTGCTAAATCTGGGTTCAAGCCACTACAACGCGGGTCACGGGCAACAGGAACAGGGGAACCCGAGGATGGTCTATGCGCTGCCGGGTCCCTGAAGATTCCCTGGATGAGACGTCTTAACGCGGTACGAATCGCCGGCAGGGACCGTCTGGTGGTGCTGGGAGTAACAAAGAAGTATACCTCCACGTTGGGAATCTTCAGGTTCGATTAGATTGACGGTCCCGATGTCTTACGTACTTCATTCTTGCACCAAATATAGTCCTGTGCCTAATGGTATCAAAAGCGTAACAAATAAAAGCAAAGCAATTCGAGAAACTACCCAACTTCTCGCAATAAGTGTACTGCTAATCTTCAACCTTTCCTCGTTTCCTTGTGGAGCCCCTGCCTTTCGAAGAAGTCGACTCGGCTCCTACAGACCTCCGCCCCCTCCCAGTAGAAGTAGGAGTTTTCGAGCTCCGTTTCGTCGTCGTATCTTGCCATTCAACTGGTGTTGCGGATCTCCTCCCTCCTTTCTGCACCATCTCAGATGTGCTGATCACACTGGCATTACCATCGAAAGTCACATTTGAGGCAGCTGAGTTCAGAGTGGTTCTCCGTGATGTGGCTGATGCCAAAGCACTATTGTCGTCCGCAGAATCGAGTACGATCGTTGATTGTGTGTCTAGCTTCTGCAATGCAGGTTTTACACGGGTGTGGTCAGGAGGTTGCGTTGAGAAGGTTTGCGGTGTCGGATAGTCTTTGGCATCCTCCTCTTTAGCTCGCTCTTCCAAGTTCCTGATCGCCCGTCCGTAGAGAGAATTAATCGCTCCTTGCTTGGTGCTCATCGCTGCATCTCCCGCGCGTTTCGACAAGGCCAAGAACCGTTCCCCAACCCAAAGGCCCGCTCGGACATGACCTAGTTCAAGTTTATCCTGCGCTGTGCCTTGACCTCGGGTGGCTTGGTTGTCACCGGCTGGTGTCTTCTGAGGCGTAGCACCTAATCCAGCAGCGAGCTGGCGACAGGTACCAAGGATTTTGAGAGCGTATTCAGAATAAGTGTGAACGTAATGGCCAGCTGTGAGGCAAAGAATAAGCAAGCGCATATAATTGTCTCGTTGCTGGGAGGCGATGTTCAACGCAAAATTCAGTTGTTGCCTGTGAGGTAATGGGTACGTCAGGATTTCGTAGAAACGTAGTTGAGAGACGAAGCCTACTTTGCTCGGACGATCTCTCCACTAAAGCAGGCTTCGAGCACCCGTCCGATACAGACCATACCCAAACCCAAAGCCCCACTTAAGCAAGTCTCCACCACGCCCGCAACGATATCGTCATACCCAGGCTCTGGAGCCATCCATTCCTCAGTCGAGGGACTCACGGAATCGGAGCCAAGTCCAATCCTTAAGCCGATCTCTCCGATCCACCCTAGTGCCCAGGTCAAGCCATCTTCAGCACTCAAGACCCGCACCGCGCGGTAACATTCAAGTGCGCGCCCTGTCCTCCTCATTACATGAGCAGTATAGCCTTGGAGTAGACAAACCCGAGCGGAGAAAGCGTCCCAGATATTATATGTTCGGAGGTGTGCAATTAGGTTATTGAGGTGCAGCTCTCCCTCGTCGAACTCTGAACGAGCGATACATGCCTGGGAATAAAGTGAGCAGTCAACCGCGACTGGAGGGATTCCGCAGAGACATACTGTGATCAGCTCGACGTAGATATCAGCTCGAATCTCAGCTAGTGTCTTGTAGGTCTTCTCCACATCCAAAAGCCCCAATCCAGGCGCAACTAAAAGAGGGCCTTAATACTTCTGACTCGAGACGTAGGGTACAACGGACGTACAAGTTAATTTACCAGGTGTACCTTCGACTCTTTCACTGCCAGCAGTCCCAAATTCCCTCTCCAAGTCTTGTCGTACCCCTTCAAGTGCAAATATCTTCTTCTTTGGACGTCGGCCCACGAGGTCTCGCTTCGCTACGCTCGAGGTGGCATATGTAAGATGATATAGCACACGAGGGTGGGTGCACTGGATTCGGAGAGTTTTTGATGGGTTGGAAGCAAGCGGAATCTGAAGACGATGGCGGTGGTGACAGTGATGATGATGATGATGGTGGTGGTGAGTAGAGTTAGGTGATTTCAATCAACAAGAATACAATACTTACGTTTAATACACCGTGATCGGACTCCTCATTCTCAGGCACTCCGCCCAAGGCATCCATCATCTCGTGTAGAAGTGTCAACCGTTTTGCGCTGTCGTTACTTTCCCCTTTATGCGTGAAATAAAGGACACCGAGATTGAGTACCTGGATACGCAAGTGGCGGAGATATGGAGGGATGAGGTTGGTTTGCTTCGCTGAAATATGTATCGGCGCACCACCAGGTTGGGGTTGCAGAGGTGTTTGAAGTTGGGGGGTCGTAGTAGCGAAAGGGTTTGCAGCGAGGGCATTGATAGGCGCGGGGAATGCAGGAGTGTGGAGGTTTGGCTGGAGCCAGGCAGCCTGAGTACCAGCACTCACCCCGAAGGGCGTGACCATATGGGCTACTGGCGTTTTCGTATCTTCCTCTGTCTTCACTTCCCCTTCCCTCTCAACGAAATCCAAGCCCAAGACGCTTTCCACTTCCTTCAATGCCTGTCCCGCCTCGTTCCATCGTTCACTCTGAACGAGAATAGTGAGCTTGATGGCGAAACAGACTTGTATGACAGCAACATCTCCAGAAGTTTGAGCAAGCATGGCCATCGCAGAGAGATGCGAGAGGGCGACTGCAAGATCGTTGCGACTGAGTGACCGACTTGCATTCGCTCCTTTCGACGCTTCCTCCTTGGAGGTAGACGGCGCTGCGGCGGGAATACTGGGAGTTGTGGCGGCTGAAGTAAGGATTTGATGGACAATGGTAAGGTGCGCTTCGTATCCTGCCCATGCTGTGTCTGCAGTAGAATTGATTCCATTGAATCCCATCGAACTCGGGGGTGGCAACAACCCTTTCAGCAGAACGCGAGCATGCTTGTTGTTCCCTTGCCAGTGCACGAACGTTGCGTGCATTAGGGTGAGACGATGTCGCAAGTGTCGGAGTGACTGGTTGTGTTCCGCTAGGATAAGGGCCTTTGCGATGGACTGTTCGATTTCAGGGGGCCCCGGAAGCCACGGTGGTAAGGGAACAGCGGTTTTGGTAGTCGTGGATGAAGACCTATGCATTTGGTAGTCAACCAGGGCCATCCCCATCTCCGCCAGCATCAACCGGGCGTAGCACTCCTGGTCAGCAGGAAGCGCATACTCTGGCCGGCCCGTCGCGTGGAGATTCAGGAGGTGTCGAAGAGCTGAAACGGAGGCATGAAATGATTGGAGATAGAGAGGGTGATTCGGTTGCTGAACGAGAAGAGCTGGGAGAGAAAGGAACAAGTGCGAAAGGGGTGGCGTGCTGGTGAGTGGTGGCTGGGGCGACCGGAAGGAGGGAGTCAAGGAAACTCCAGGCGGAGCTCTGACTGATGGAGGCGCGGATGCAGATGGGATCGATGGGGTCGTGTATGCAACTGAGGGTGGAGGCGTGATCTGCTGCAAATGGGCCGGAACCTGAGGCGGGATGACATGACGTGAGCTCCATCCATGCGGATAGGTATTATTATTATGAGGTAGGGGTGGATGACGAGGGGAATGTGACACGTTTTGAAGAGAGATATTAGCAGGAGGTCGCGGCAAGATTTGGGACCCATCGAAGGAGAGCATCGGAACGGGGGCGTCTGGACGTCGCGCTGGACTTCCGTGTTCATCCTGTTCGTCTTCTCTCTTGCGCTTTCGAGGCCGTTCCGGTGACGGAGACGGAGGAGCTCCAAAGCCAACTTGAGTGACACCAAAAAATGAGGACATTCCCTGACTTAATGCTGAGGTTACGGAAGGTATAAATGCTCGACACGTTATCCAACGCGTTGAGGGGCCAAATTTGCCTCTCTTGAGAAGCCGCCAGGGGGTCGGAGTCAAAGCGAGGCACAAAGCTCTTCCTTGCCGCTCTCCACTGCGACCTGTTACCATCCAGATTGGTATTCCGTAGTGAGATTGTGTGAGAAACTGTATGATATCAAAGTCCGGTGGTATGTTCCATTTCTAAAGAGTAGCGCAACGCAATCGTTCTTGGATATCCGCGCAGGAATCCTATGAACTTAGAAGTTCCCATTCGTCATACTTTATAACCTATCACTAACGCTGCGGCGATTGCGAGTCACGGTCACTGCCCGCGATCATTGAGGCATCATCTCGTCCGCCACTATGCACAGTCCACCACTGTGCTGTACAGGAATGAGGATAAGTTGCAATTGACCTTCTTCCCTCTTCTACTCATTCTTGGAACACCAATATCATTTGAGGTGCTTTCACTCTCCACCTGCTATGTTACAGACTCACCATCCACTCTCGATCTCCCCTCTCCATGGCAAGGTGCAAGACTCTAATTATCAATTCAGGCATTGGAGTAGTGCAAGCATGGTTTTCTGAGATCTATTCCACTGAGTCGTGGAGACCATTGAATTTTTCAAAGAGTGCACTGGAATTTTGGGATGTGGATATGGGTCTTTCTGAAGGGAGGTGTGTGAAGTAGCCTGACAATCTTCAAGGCAGCAGCCAGATTGCATCACCAACCCATGCACTCTCTGTTACGGATTAGGGTACTGGCTGGGGAGTGTACATGAACCTATACAGTTGGGACAGCAGGACTGCAACCCCGACGTATTACGTTCGGGCGGCAAAATTCTGCTCTGTGGATAGAGTTGAATGGAGTGAATGGAGTACGAGTTGGGAAGCAGGTAGTTGTGCGGGAGCGATGTAAGGAAGCCGAAACGGAGGACCCAATTCGATACCCTAGCTAGGATTCCTATGTATCTCGCTTCCAGAACTATATGTGTCGGAATTTGGCATATGATATTCGAGCGCCCAGTGCGCTGATTGTTCGGGGTGTAGAGCCCGCTATCGCGCGGACATGTTCTGGGGTATATAAGGCTCACATCCTCGTTATTGTATCCTTACGTGTTTATAGCGGGCCCCAACAAACACGCTCATTTCCGTCCGAGTTACAACCAAGCGGAAATTTCAACATTATGTAAAACATAGGGGTAGAACGGAAGTCCGCGGCCGGAAGTCTACGAACTGGGAGAAAGTGCGTGTGGTGAACATACAAATGAGAAGAAGAGAGAACAGGGAACGAAGAATGGAGTCCACCCGAGTGCGTCTACCAAGAATAAGTGTGGCAGTGGGCGAAGGCGAGCATAGAACAGGCTGACGTGGGACCAGGAAGGGAGTCAACGCAAGGGAAAAGAAGACTATACGTAATACCGAATGCATTATCCGCGTAAATTGGATCGCCCCAATCGAAAGAGTGAGCGCATGGGAAGCACCGGGAAACCGTTGGCTTCGGCGGAGGGCCGTGTCTTACCGGTGGGTGCTTTTCAATCAACCGAGGTGTTGGGGTGATATTGGCAAGCGCGATAAGCAGGAGCTAATAGGGGCTATAGGAGATGGCGACTGTAACATAAAGTCACCTTGACAGTTATACAGACACTATATCCTCAGTTATATCCAGCAGGACGTGAGTGGTCCATCATTGAGTGCTTGGCTTCCAAGATGGATGAATCCTCTGTTTGCGAATTTAAATGACAGGGTACGCACCAAAAAATAATATGAAAGCATACCATATATCACTAATAAGATATTTCTTAATTTTGTGAAATTTCCCTTAGGCAGTTACGGCCTAACTTGTGGCGAGGCATTTGCACGCGGATGTCCGACAACCCCGACTGGCAAACTCTCCGCTCCACAAGGGTTGGGTCAGAGCTGTTTCGGCTGTGGCCGAGTCCGGGCCACGGGTGGCTTTGCAATTTCCGATCCCAAGGATCACGGGGACTGGGGGATCACGGACTGGGGACGCATATGCGCACTAGAACGCCTGAGGTTGGTTCCATGTATCGGTCATACAGCTTCTAGGGCTAAACACCAGGCAGCTGTAGATCCAGCGACTGGCCTGGGCGAATCCTGTCGGCGGCGAAGATCCTGATCCAAGTTGATCAGGTCTAGCGATTGGAAATCGAATAGTGTCAAAGGATGTCAACCGTGTTGGACATCCGGCGGCGTGCTATTGTGGTTACCGTCAAGAGTGTCTCTCTCGAATACCCGGCGAAAACCCGAGATCTGTTTGGTTCTCAGTCAGACAGTGTCTAGACAGTGTCGTCGTTTGTCATATCACAGGATTCCTGTGCAAGCCAGTCGTGCCACCAACCCTTGCCTCCTTTCCCTCCTTCCGCCTCCTTACTTTTGCCGACCCAAAGCGGAGCGCCCGCTCTCGCCGACTCGCTAGACACATAAGTACACGCTAACGACTCGCCGCTTGCTCCTCCATTTTTCCTTCCCATGGACCAACTCGGAGTGCCCACCTCGCCCTCACCGCCGAGTAGCAACCACACTCCAATCATCTCACAACATCGCCGTCCCCCCTCAACCCCCTACGGCGACCTGAAACACTCTTCATCACACTCTGGCAGCCACGAATTCTCACAAGAGACCAAGACCTTCAACGAGCCATCCGTATCCGACGACGAGACAGTCATCAACCCTGCCCGCGCTTCGTACAACGCCGCACCCGTTGCTCCTCGAAGGGTCGTCACCAAGAAGAACAGATGGGTACGTATCCCCTCGTTGTTGTACTCGCCGGCCAGCCCGAGCTCATGAGCGCGCGACTGATGCAACCCATTCAAAAAGACGCCACTCACTCTTCAAGGAAAAATTGCAAGCGCCATGATAGTCCTCATGCTCGCTACCGCTGTGGGGATTGAGGTAGCATATGCTCTAGCCCAGAAGATGAACGGTTTCAGTGTCCAAACCCTCCAAAAATACGGCTCACCCCAGTTCTTCGCCGTGAGTGTCTCCTTGACCAGAGTCCCAGTACCTGATATACCCTTCCCCAGTCCTTCCTCCCCGTCCTTTGCGTCTTGCCTTTGGTTCTCTATTGCCTCACAGTCACCCATGAAGTCTACCGACTTCAGCCCTACATTTCTGCCTCTCACGGCAACGCTCCTCCCCAGCAGACCGTTCTTGTTTCATATATCAACCAAAACCGAATATTTGCAGCACTTGACGCCCTCAAGAACGGCCATCGAATGATCGTCGTAGTCACAGTCCTCTCCTACATTACCGCTATGTGGCAGCCTCTCGCGGCAACTCTTTTCCTCGTCCGTCAAACGAATAACTTTATCACCGACTTCGACCCCGTCTTGGTCACGGCCGAATTAGGGGTTCAGCCGAGCTTTACCGATCTAGATGCCTTTCTTGCTGCTGCTGGTTACGCAGAGGCTGCCGTCGTCCATGGCCTGCTTGATCCACCTTTTGTGTGGGGTGGTTGGACCGTCGCTCCCTTCGAGTTTCCCCGTCAACCCAAAAATGCCACCATGGCTCTCGGTGTCCAGGCGGTTTTCGTAGACCCTCAGTGCGAGACTTTAAGCCCTCAACTCAACCAGAACGCAGACGGTTCATATACTGTCACCGCCACACGGGGTCAGTGTGTAGCTAGCTTTCGCGCAAATCAAACGGATGACGATGACGCCTTTGGAGTGACCAGACTTAATAGCTGCGCCACCGGCGACCCGAATACGTTGCTGGAAGACCGTTTCAAGTCTGTCGTATTCTGGTTCTTCACCTTCGACGGACCCACAGCTAGCATGGTTTTCTGCGCACCCAAAGTCGAGACGCATCTAGTCAATGTCAATGTCAGCCTCAGCACCCGCCTCATCGTTGCCCAACCAACAATAGTAAAATCGGACCTGACGAGCAATGTGACTATTGGAGAGCCTTTCAATGGACTTGCTCTGAATGGGTAAGGGAGCAACGCGAGCTTTCGTTCTCTTTGCTCACCAGGTTTTAGGTTATTTTTCCCTGAATCACGCAACCCGTTTGTAAATGCACGAGCCACTGCCGTCCGCTCTGCCATACCCAATGCTATCCACAAGGCTGCAGCCGACAATGTTCGAGGGATGGCCTCATCCTTGCGCGACATCCAAGGCCAACTCCAGCAAGTCACGAGTGTTTATACCCAATATCTCACAATCGCGGCGAAGTCAAATTTCTTTGTTCGTGCAGACAGCACCACCAAGCCCGTGATTCAAAGCTGGCAGCCCCGTTTCTGGATGGACAGATTCTCGAGCCACGTATTGGCCGTTCTCATCATCTTCATCGCCCTTTCTATGGCCATTCTGCAGTACGTCCACCGTAAAGAGAGGAACAAGCTGTACCTCGCCGGCCCTCCTGGTAGCATCGCCTCCGACGTCAGTATGACTAGCAGCGCGAAGTTCGGTCTGCTGCTCAACGCAGGAGATACAGATAAGGACATGGAGCGCAAACTGCGAGACATGCGCTTTGGCATCGAGCATTCCACTGGGCAAATCATCGTCGAAAGAGAAGACGGAGGGAACAGCGCGCTGAGATATGTTCCGGAGAATGTGCGACATCCCACGGAGCTCGCGCAATATCCTAAGGAGGTTGCACCATATCCTAAGGAGGATGTGCGGGCGAGCTTGCTGTCGGACGAAGCGGGGGGTGCGCCCCGCGACTCGTTCATTGGTTTACGCAACGAAGACCGAGGGTCCTATGCAAGGAGCAGCTTGAGAGCGTCGGTCGTTGGCAGCCTGGCGCCTGTGGTGTCGAGCCCATTGAGAAGTGCTGGGTTCTCGCAAACCAAATTCTCACCGCTGCAGTCACCAAATCCTTCAACCACAGCGTTCAGCCCCCCGCCGGCCGGAACTACCACTTTTGCAAGCCCGCCGCCTTCCTCTACTGCGGCGAGGTTCTCGACTGTGACCACAAGATACACTGCACCTTCTGACCCCCCACCTCAACGGAGTTCGTATCACGACCCGTATGCGCCAAACCCTGCATAAATGTTTTATTCATTCAATTGCGTCTACCCTAATGTTTATGTCTTTTTTCTCATGTATTCCTACTGTGGACAATCTTCCTTCTCCATTGGACAATTGGCGATTTGTTACATGGTCATGGTACCCAAATCCCTCATGCACCAACACGTTATGTAGTCGTGCTATTAGGGTATTGCAGCCTGCTAGGACATTGTTGAATTGAGTGAATTGAGCACGATTTGGGGAGCTGTGGAAAGCAGGTAGTTGTGCAGGGGCGATGTAAGAAAGCTGAAACAGAGGATCCAATTCGATATTCTAGTTAGGATTCCTACGTATATCGCGTCCAGAACTTTATATAAAACATAGGGATAGAACGGAAGTCCGCGGCCAGAGGTCTACGAACTGGAAGAAGTGTTGCTGTGTGTCTATGTGTATGTCTATTCGCATATGCCCATTTCCCCTATACCTGTATGACGTGCATACTTCTCTGATATATTCAAAGAACGACCTATGGCCAGGGGACCCCTACGGTTTTATCCCCCACTCACGTCACCCATTGTTCTGGTCATGTCCTATATGCGCAGTTTTATCCCCTACTCAGCCATCGTTCTAGTTCTACAGGTTATGAGCCTTCACTGCTAAAACACAGCAGGACTTAGACCTTTGACCGTAGCTGGCCCTTCCCCATAGTTGCTGGACATGTTCAACAATCTCTGCTCGGCATATATGCATATCCTGATTCTCACCAAGGGTAATTATCTGGTCTGGGCACCGAAGGTCAAGGCATACCTCTCTGCGTCACCAGAGGCCCTGTGCACCTGATCAAAGATGTCAAGCTTGCTGTGTGGTAGAAGCCGGAACAAGTGTCCCTTGGTCTAATGATCAGGACCATGACCAATCTTCATTTTGAGCCCTGCCATACTCTGGGAATGGTTGTGCATGGGACCTTTGGGGGGAAATAGCAGATTCCCACATGCTACAGGATGCAAGTCTCTAGTATAAGGTTTGGATGATGCTTTTTGAGGTTCACAAGAAGCCTGATGAGTCTTATTTGTCACATCAAGGATGCTCACAACTGTATTGTCTGTGTCACACCTTCTGGTCTTACCATCAAGCGGCAATTCAATGAAATATCACTCCTTACCACACTGAATGCTCTCCCTCAAGATGGTCTCCACCACCAACTCATCTCACAGAAGGACATGTCTCTCAAAGATGCTCACCTCATGTTCTTACATACTGACAGAGATGCTGCAAGTGCATTGGCTATCAAATCCACCAACATTGCATTCATCACACACTGTCACCACTGTGACAAACTGGGCCATCTCACTAAAGACTGTCCCCTTGCTGAGCAGTTTAGGTAACTTGTGGCTAAGCACAGGAGTGGCTCAGCAGCAGTCATCATGGTGGGGGTGGTGGTTGTGGTTGTAGCCATGGGAAGGGTCACAGTGCTGCCAATGCTGCATCTTCTGGTGGTGGTGCCCCCAACAGTAATGGCAATGGTAGTGCTGGTGTCTCTAGCCCTAGTGGAAGTACCTCCATGCCTACTCATCAGGAATTGGTTGGGGTCAGCACTTCTCTTTCCCATCATTCACTCACTGCTGTTGACAGGCTATGTAACTCAGGGGCCACCTGCACAATGAGCTCCAATTGCTCTGTGTAACAAAATGAGGCAAGGTAAGTGATTGACCTAGGTTGTACTTGGTGGGAATGGTATTCCCATGCCAAGAAGACAAGATGGGGATTGGTATCTACACCTATGCCCTTCACCACTGACTGCTGTATGAGAAATACATATGAGAATAGTCACACATATGAGAAAATGACTAAATAGAGAGAAGCACTATTGCTAGGGTTATGACACAATGCAAGGCTTTCCTTAACCAGTAGTATTGCCATTGGGCACTCAGTCCAGATCGTAGGAAGAAGGAGAGAGTGAGTAAGTCTTAGTTGATATTCAGACTGACAGATGACCTAGCAGCTTGTACAGGTTATAAAGGAGCTGCACAGGTTGTATGGGAGATTGTTCTAGCTGTGGTACCAATGGGATATAACTGAAACAGGGTCCCAAGAAGTGAGGTGATGGGAAAGGAGGTTTCAGACAGTGTCAGAATATGTAATTTGTCAGAGGAAACCCAAATCAGAGTATCATTGAATGGGGCGATATTGGCAAGCATGATGAGCAGGAGCTAGCTGATAGGGGCTGATGACAGCTATACAAACACCATATCCAATATCTAGATTGTTCTAATCTGTACTATTTCCATGTAACGGTGCTCTACAATGGATGTATAAATTAATGTATAATACAACCATCTGTACATTGCCCAGCGATTTCTGGATGCATCCCTTTTATGTAAGATTGATAGATGGGCCCGTCTTAAGGCCAAAGTCAGTGAAACGTCCATGCGCCCATACTGTTTTGATAGCGTTTTGACAAGTCAGTTTCCTTTTGCCTTCCATGAAACGCGTGGAATTCCTGCTATTTCGGATTAGATCCTTAATCAGTTCTTTTAGAGTGTCTCTTGTATCGCTAGGTACTGCTTCCTGATCGAGTATTTGATTTTTGCTTCTGGATTTCCATATTGCCCATATTGTCATAGAAATCAGGATTGGCAGTCTCTCGGAGTCTTTCCTTAAGTCGTCTTTGAGTGTCAAGGCCATTGCGCCTCTTATCAGGCCCATCGTTACTTCGGGGTGGTTTTTTGCCAGATGAGTTTTGCGGTATCCCAGACTAAGTTTTGCCCATTATTCTCGCATTCTGTAATGGGTGGATCATTCTGAGGAGTCCCGCTGAGAGGAGCGCTTGAGTAGTCCATCGAGTGCTTGGCTTCTAAGAAGGATGAATTATCTATTTACGATGAAATGGCGAAGTACGCAGTAATAATTATATGAAAGCATACCATATATCACTGATAAGAGATTCTAAAAAAAATTAAATTCCCCAAGGCAGTTCCGGCCTAACTATTGGCAGCAATGCCGGTGTGTCCAGCACAGCCGTTTTGCACTGCACATATCCAACAGCCAACAGGGTTGACGTGCTTTGACAGCGCACGATTTCCCGCGGCGAGATTAGCCTGCGGATTCGCGCGGGCCAATCGGCCCATGAGTGTGTCCTTATCACCAACGCCCGGTAGGTTGAACTGTGACATACGTATTTTGCTGATCCCTGGAATCTGCATTAGGGAGGCGCGCAATATATGCATCACTGGTCCGTGATCCTTGGGACTAGATTAATAGGAAACCGCACCAAGGAAGGCGGGTAAGTGGCAAGGCAAAGGTAGCGAGGCAAAAGTGGGCAAGGCAAAGGGGCACGCAAGTGGCACGAACTGGGATCCTGTGAACAACATAACACTGGTCATCGAGGTTCTGATGAGGTCATCACGTGACAACCGGCTGTGAATTTCTTTGTTAGGTGCTTTGTCTTGCACGGTTGAAATGGCTGCCCCGAGTCCTCCCGATCCAGACCGGCCTGCTGGGCCCTCTCTTTTCCACTCGAGACACATAAGTTATGTCCTGCCAGAAACCCCCAGCTGGCTCCTCACCTTTTAGGTCCCATGGATCAACTCAGAGTGCCCACCTCGCCCCTGCCTAGTAGCAACGGCACTCAAAGCGACTCACAACATCGCCGTCACGCCTCCACACCCCACGGCGACCTGAAACACTCCCCATCACACACGATTGCTGGCAGCGACGAATCCTCACAAGCGACCAAGACCTTCAACGAGCCATCCGCATCTGACGCTGCCCGCGCTTCGTACGACGCCGCACCCGTTGCTCCTCGAAGGGTTGTCACCAAGAAGAACAGATGGGTACGTATCCCTCGTTCCCGCACTCGCCAGCGCTGATGCCGCCCATTCAAGACGCCAACATCTCTCAAAGCATGGGTCGCAATCGCTGTGATAGTCCTCATGCTCGCTACCGCTGTGGGGATTGAAGTAGCATATGCTCTAACCCAGAAGATGAACGGTTTCAGTGTTGAAACCCTCAAAAAATACGGCTCACCCCAGTTCTTCGCCGTGAGTGTCTCCTTGACGAGAGTCCCAGTATCTGAGTTACCTTTTTTCCAGTCCTTCCTCCCCGTCCTCTTCGTCTTACCCTTGGTTCTCTATTGCCTCAGAGTGGCCCATGAAGTCTACCGCCTTCAGCCCTACATTTCTGCCTCTCACGGCAACGCTCCTCCCCAACAAACTGTTCTTGTTTCATATGTCAACCAAAACCGAATATTTGCAGGATTTGGCGCCCTCAAGAACGGTCATCGAATGGTCGTTGTAGTCACAGTCCTCTCCTACATTGTAGCTATGTGGCAGCCCCTCGCGGCAACTCTTTTCGTCGTCCGTCAAACGAATAACTTTATCACCGACTTCGATCCCATCTTGGTCACGGCCGAATTAGGGCTTCAGCCGAGCTTTACGGATCTAGACGCCTTTCTTGCTGCTGCTGGTTACGCAGAGGCTGCTGTTGTCCATGGCCTGGGTGATCCACCATTTGTGGGAGGTGGCTGGACCGTCGCTCCCTTCGAGTTTCCCCCCCAACCCAAAAATGCGACCATGGCTCTCGGTGCCCAGGCGGTTCTCATAGACCCTCACTGCGAGACCTTAAGCCCTCAATTCGACCAGAACGCAGATGGATCATATACCGGTACGGCCACACGGGGTCAGTGTGTAGCTAGCTTTCGTGCAAATCAAACGGATAGCGATCAGGCCTTTGGAGTAGTCAAACTCGATAACTGCACCACTGGCGATCCGAATACGTTGCTGGAAGACCGCTTCAAGTCTGTCGTATTCTGGTTCTTCACCTTCGACGGACCCACAGCTAGCATGGTTTTCTGCGCACCTACAGTCGAGACGCATCTAGTCAATGTCAATGTCAGCCTCAGCACCCGCCGCATCGCCACCGAACCAACAATAGTAAAATCGAACCTGACGAGCAATGTGACTACTGGAGAGCCTTTCAATGGACTTGCTCTAAATGGGTAAGGGAGCAACGCGAGCTTTCGTTCTCTTTGCTCACCAAATTTTAGGTTATTTTTCCCTCCGTCACCCAACCCGTTTGTAAATGCACGAGCCACCGCCGTCCGCTCTGCCGTACCCAATGCTATCCACAAGGCCGCAGCCAACAATGCTCGGGGGATGGCCTCATCCTTGCGCGACATCCAAGGCCAACTCCAGCGAGTCACGAGTGTTTATACCCAATATCTCACAATCGCGGCAAAATCAAATTTCTTTGTTCCTGCAGACAGCACCACCAAGCCCGTGATTCAAAGCTGGATGCCCCGTCTCTGGATGGACTATCTTTCGAGCCATGTATTTGCCGCTCTCATCACCTTCCTCGCCCTTTCTATGGCCATCCTGCAGTACGTCCACCGTAAAGAGAGGGACAAGCTGTACCTCGCTGGACCTCCTGGTAGCATCGCCTCCGACGTCAGCTTGACTAGCAGCGCGAAGTTCGGTCTGCTGCTCAACGCAGGAGATACAGAGAAGGACATGGAGCACAAACTGCAAGGGATGCGCTTTGGCATCGAGCATTCCACTGGGAAAATCATCGTCGAAAGCGAAGATGGGGGAAACACCGCGCTGAGATATGTTCCAGAGGATGTGCGATATCCCACGGAGGTCGCGCAATATCCTAAGGAGGATGTGCGGGCGAGCTTGCTGTCGGACGAAGCAAGGGGTGTGGACCGCGACTCGGTCGTTGGTTTACGCAACCAAGACCGAGAGTCCTATACAAGGGGCAATTTGAGAGCGTCGGCCGTTGGCAGCATGGCGCCTTTTGTGTCGAGCCCATTGCGGAGTGATGGGTTCTTGCAAGCCAAATTCTCACCGCTGCCGTCACCAACTCCTTCAACCGCAGCGTTCAGCCCCCCGCCACCTCAACGGAGCTCGTATCACGACCCATATACGCAGAACCCTGCGTAAATGTCCTATTCACTCAACTACATCTACCCTAATGTTTATGTCTTGTTTCTCATGTATTCTTAATAAGGACAGTCTTCCTTCTCCATTGAACATTTAGCGATTTGTTGTATGATCGCATCCCTCATGCACCAACGCATTATGTAGTCGTGCTATTGGGGTATTGCAACCTGCTAGGATAGTGTTGAATTCAGTGAATTCAGTACGAGTTGGGGAGCTTTGGAGAGCAGGTAGTTGTGCGGGGGCGATGTAAGAAAGCCGAAACGGAGGATCCAATTCAATATTCTAGTTAGGATTCCTACGTGTATCGCATCCAAAACATTATATAAAGCATAGGGATAGAACGGAAGTCCACGGCCAGAAGTCTACGAACTGGAAGAAGTGTTGTTGTGTGTCTATGTGTATAGCTATTCGCATATGTCTGTTTCTCCTACATGACATACCTCTGTATTTCTCCTGTACGACGTGCATACTTCTCTGGTATATAGAGAGAGCGACCTGTGGCCAGGGGCCCTCACAGTTTTATCCCCCACTCACCCATTGTTCTAGGCATGTCTTATATGCACAGCTCTATACCCTGCTCACCCGTCGCTCCAGTCCTACATGTCATGAGCCTTCAATGCTAAGCACAGCAGGGCTTAGACCTTTGACAGTAGCTGACCCGTTCCAATCTCCTTTATGTCTCTCCACTCTTTGCCAGACATGTCCAACGCTCGCATCTCGGCATATATGCACATCCTGATTCTCACTCACCGAGGACAATTTTCTGGTCTTGGCACTGACGGCCAAGGAATATACCTCAACCACGCCCGTGTCATCAGAGGCCCTGTGCGCCTAACCAAAGATGCCAAGCTTGCTGTGTGGCAGAAGTTGGAACAAGTGGCCCTTGGTCCAATGATCAGGACTATGACCAATCTTCATTTTGAGCCCCGCTATGATCATGAGAATTGTTGTGCATGGGACCTTTGGTGAGCAATAGAAGATTCCCACATGCTACAGGACGTAAGTCCCTGGTGTGAGTTGTGGATGATGCTTTTTGTGATTCACAAGAAGCCTGATGAGTCGTATTGCAACTTATTTTGTCACATCAAGGGTGTTCACAACTGTATTGTCTGTGTCACACCTTTCGATCCCACCACCAAGCAGCAATTGCTCTCCCTACAGATGACCTCCGTTGCTGACAACTTGTCTCTCAAAAGGACATGTCTCTCAAAGATGCTTACCTTGTGTTCTTATGTATTGACAGAGATGTTGAAAGTGTATTGGCTACAATACTGCATTCATTGCACACCGCCACCATTGTGATCAGCTGGGCCATTTCACCAAAGACCGTCCCCTGCAACATGTCACAAGGCACAGGAGTGGGCTCAGCAGCAGTCATCACAGTAGGTGATGGCCATGGCCAAAGCAAGGGCCACAGTGCTGCCCCCAACAGCAATGGCAATGGTAGTGTTAGCGCCTCTAGCCCCAGTGGCAGTACCTCCATACCCACTCATCAGGTACTGGCTGGGGTCAGCACTTCCCTTTTCCATCATTCACTCACTGCTGATGACAGGCCATAAAACTCAGGGGCCTCCTGCACAATGACCTCCAATCGCTCTGCGTTCTCTACTATTACACCTAATTAATGCCCAATTTGTCTCACTGATGGAAAGGTGATTTGCTCTCAGCGGTTGGCTTGATTCATTTTCTTTCTTCTTGTGACTCTGTCATCATAATACATGACATCCTGTTTGTTCCCTCGCTTGCCTTGAACCTGTTCTTGCCCAATCATTTCTCCTGGGATTCCGTTGTAACTTATTCAGAGGTGACAGACTATGCGATACATAAGTGGATAATCGCCAGACAGCCGCCATTTGAGTTCACCACCATGATTGGGCCAGATGATCTGGCTTACCTTGGTTGGGAGCCTATTCACTCAAATGAGTCCATGAGCATCTCTGTGGCAAACCTGCATGCCTGATTCAACCACATGCCATTCTCTTCCATCCAATAACTCATTTGGACAAAGCCTATTGCTGGTATTCCAGATCACATCACTGTCTTCACTTCTGATGACTTTTGTGAGGAATGAATCAATGGTAAACTCACCTGGGTGCCACACATGAAGCCTGGATCTCAAGCTGAGCATCCCCCTTTTTTTTTTTTTTTTAAGTCAGGATTTATAGTGCTAACCGTGAGGCATGTTACACTTCAACTGAACGCTATATAAGGTATCTGCACAAATTGTCCGCCCTTCTTGCTGCTTCTCATCTCCGAGGGATGGATGGGTACATCACATGGTTGGTGGTCAGCTTACATCACAGAGCTGCTCTCTTGCTTGCCAGGTGGGCAGGTGTCTCTCACTGTAGGTCTAGGCTCTGAGGTGACCAGCCTCGGCCTTTGTCGC
>Ga0307513_10001950_pt1 | contig 29192 bp, 29 predicted proteins | sample 15_EM_MG_FD_202174 | JGI IMG/M metagenome (GOLD analysis project Ga0307513, IMG submission 202174) | Populus trichocarpa ectomycorrhiza microbial communities from riparian zone in the Pacific Northwest, United States - 15_EM | ecosystem: Host-associated > Plants > Roots > Unclassified | place... | reverse complement strand
GCCCGCCCCCCCGACCTCCCCCCACCCCCCCCCCGGCCCTCCCGTCCCCCCCCCCCCCCCCCCCCCGCCCCCCCGCCCCCCGCCGCCCCCCCCCCCCCCCCCCCGGATCCGGTAAAAGGCGTTTCTTGATGCCTTTTCGCTTTAGTCCAGGGTGGCCGTTGTAGCGACTAAATCAGGCACCAAACAAAGCGCAGCCCTGTCACAAAAAAGAGCACCAGCGATACGACTGAAAGAGCTGAGGGGGCGCACGAAGAGAATAAAAGTGGGAATTAGGGGGGAAAGCGGAGAGAAGAGAAACGACTCGCAGAGCCAAAACAGGGTGAGGTGGAAGGGGAGGGGTGAGGGTGAAGGGGAGAGGTTAGAGGAAGAGGGGGTGGTATTCCGGAGATTATCAGAGGGAGGGGTGCGAGAGAGAGCAAAGCAAAAAGAGAGAGAGGAGAGAGGGAAGCAAATGGAATGGCGAGGGCGAGGGCAAGGGCAAGGGCGAGAGGACAATGGGAGCGTCCAGGGTCAGAACCAGTTCCTCCGCCGTGGACCAATCGTTCAGAATTCGTTACGGGAGGACGGGGGGGAGGGTTTGAACGACAGCCCGGCGGTTACGGGCGGACTGGGGTGGTGAGAAGGAGGGATATGAATTCGAAGGGAAATACCACCAAGAAGAGTGAGAAGCAGCAGGAAAGAGACACAACGAAAAGGAAGCTGGAGGGGGGAGGAGTTGGTTGTTGAGTGGATCAGACCTGGACGTGTTTCACCATGTCTAGGATTCACTGTTACGAGTAACGAGTCGCAACGAAGGAATCTTCTTCCCGACTGTTCATCATACTTTACCTATAAGGTTTAAGGAGAAGGATGCAAGTGTGAGTGAGGGAGTATGATACATAGTGTATGCTGTATGTAGCACAATGCATATCCATACTCCCATCCGTCCACACAGACCCCTGAAGCTCTCTCCTCCTGTAGCCTGTAAAAGCTCAACAAACGCTCTCGAGGCGCCAGGACTTTCCAAATCACTCTCTCCCACAGTGCTTTGGTGCGGCTCTCACGGAAAAAATAAATAATCCACAACTTTTGGCCACGAATGGCAAGGATTATTATACTTCCTCCTGCACTTTGGTCATTTCTTTTCCATTCTTTTTTTCCCTTTCTCCTTTTGCCCCTCCCTTTTCCAGTTGACGGTACCCGTAGACTCCTCGCGAACCAGATAACAGGTTCTGTATGCAAGATTCGTTCGAGGCCGTGTCCCCCATCAACACCCTTCCAGCTACCACCTCTATTTCCACTGCATCAGAATCAGCTCCAGCTCTGTCGAGAACTGAACCCCTCATCATCACTGCCCATCATCACCCTCAGTAGATCATCATGTGTATCTGCTCGCTTTACGGTACGGCACGATGCCATTGCCATTGCATCCATGCAGTTAGCCATTGCCGTACCCTACCGTATCACGTCGCTTTTAACCTCTCCATACAGATGACGTTCGATGCCTGATCTCTTCGCGTCAAACATTACACACATGGATCCAGTGGCTGAGCTTCACGTTCACGCTCACTCACACCTCACCTTCCCAACATAAACATACTTGTACAAAAGCACAAGTACTATCTGACACCTACTGGGATGACTCGGGACTCGACTGGACGCTCTCCGACCTTTTTTTTCCCTTCTCGGTGGGATGACAGAATTGCGTTAGTTGTATCTCGATGTTTGAAATGGCTCTCCATTCCTTGTTTCTTCTGTGCTTCCTCTTCCCTCTCTGCCCTGATACGAGCACGAAAGTGCGTGTCCGCTCCCTCGGGACCTGACAGATTTCCCGACAGCACAAAGGACCGACAAATGTCGCCACAAATCATATCAATTCTTAGCGAGCATCAAGTATCATACCGTACTCGGCGGTGACAGTCCGTTTCCTTCGTTTCATCTCCACTCACCCTCGTACAGTGCTCGATGCATTTCAAGAAACATTTATTTTCAGATTTCGTTTTTTTATTTTTTGTCTCCTGTTTTCAGTCTCTTCCCATTCCCTTTCGTTCCTTACGTCTGATTATTGTAGTGCCAGCTCTCCATCCTCGGTCGGAAAAGATGAAAAATGAAAAAATGCTACGTGCGCAGTTAGGTCTCGTTGTCATTCGAAGCCTTGGTGATCTCTGTCAGAAGTGGATAACTTAGATGACTTGTTACTTGTGACGAGGTGCCATCCTCTGTCTCCCTTTCCCCAAAAAGGCAAATAAACTTTAGCCCCAGTCACGGTTCCTAGAAAAACACTTGCGCCAAAATCCCGGTTGTTGAGCGGCCTCACCGCGGCTGGCTCCAAAAATCCCTAGGAGATGGAGAGACCCTCCGTGCACATTTTTAATGTCATGACTGTGTGCAGGGCCGTACAGGTAAAACAAAAAGTATTAAATAAATAAAAAATCCACCATTTGTGCGTTCTCGCCTTTGTGTGTGATGAAAGTATGGCACCGGTACAGCACTTGTACGATATCTACAGCAGGCCACCCCCCATGTTGACTACCCACCCCTGTCAATCTATCCATCTACTCGAGTATCTGAAAACTCCCGTAATAATGACGACGATGATAAAGATAATGGCAGGATGGTGGTATACAAAGCAAGTTGAAGTAACAGGTATAATAAGAAGTACCGGTACCCAAACACAGGGATTGGAAAAAAATATATGGCTGATTATCCGACAATAAATATCTGTGCCTATCCGAGCGCCCATACCAAATTAGTACTGTGCAGTGCACAAATGCTCGGCTACTTCTTCTTCTTCTTCTTACCTGTTACTTGTAGATTGATCGGCAGTACGTTTTAGCACCCCCCCGTTCTCATTACCCTTTCTTCGGGAGGGGAAGCCCTTACCACACTTCATATCTTCGTTTCGGCCGTTCTGTTATGTTACTGGTACTGCATGTGGAACTTGACGACAGAACGAACTGACCCACCCAGGTCCCATACCGGTACTCTAACACCACAAAGGTGAGCAACAACTTTTTTGCTCCCCGAACGGTAGTCAGATTGCCGATCTTGAATCAATTCTGCTGGAGCCTTGCAGTACGATACTGGTACTAGTACGGGTGAGCGAGTGGGGCTATCCAGAATTGGTTGCTGGCCTGCAGAAAATCCCATATTGGCTTGCCTCGGCAGTGTTTCTCCCCCAGAATTCCAGCACTCCCCAATTTTTAATTCTTAATTTTTACCACGGTTCCTGTGGGTGCGCGCTCCAATCACGTGGATTTTCATGTCGGATTGTGTCTGTCTACAATATCTGGGAAGCCTCTGGGCTTCTTCCGAGGTTGTGATTGTGAGTAGGTTGTCTGTTTGGAATGGGGATTTCATATTATGGTAAGATCCTGTGGGGGGTGGGTTTCTTTTTGTGACCAAGTTTGCGAAGTACGGTAACACACCCGTCTTCACTTGAGCAAAGAGCAATTCCTCTCAGGACGTCTGAGGTTCCTCTTTCGACGGTGGGAATGGTTGGTGGGATAAAATAAATGGCGGGGTGAAACCACGGCTTACTCACTTGGGATTGAAACTTCGATGTCCCAGGATGGGGAGGTTTGGTGTGGTCTATGGTCAATTTTGTTCATGGCCATTGAGCCTTATATGGTGAGTAAACAAGGAATATCTCCTAGCAATTTATTAAGTTCTGGGTCTGGCCAATCATATACCCGGATAATTTCTGGTTGTCCAGTTATTTGAGTTATCAAAGCCTTTAGCATAGAGGAAAATGAAGGAAACCTTCTCCTTCTTGGTCAACTTTGACCGATATACCTAGTTGGTCGGGGAGATTATTATGCCTATAGCAGACCTCTGGGGAAGTCTACTGGTTCCGCTGGTACGATATAAATTAGCCTCATGTTATAAGTGATTATCGTCAGCCCACGGTGCCATTGGCTATTTGTTTGCTAGCCCTGGAAAACAACCGCACCAGCGCAATAACCTAAAGTCTCATCTAGTCCGTACAAATATTCTTGTTACACCTCGGGATAATCATTCAGGAGCCCTTGAGCATCGACGGATCTACCCCCAGAGAAGAAGAAAAAGAAGGAGTTCGCCTGAATTGTATAGACTGCCTTGCAACAAGCAAGTACCCAGTTCCCCAATGCCTTCGGCCCCGTTATAGCGGACTATCCATCCGCCTTGACATGCGGCCGACAAGGGAAGAAAGCCCACCAAAGCTCCTCAGGGAAGGAACCATGGCCAAGGATCCAAGTGTTTTGTGCTAGTAGTTTACGCGAAAGGCGGATGGTCCGAGGTATAATCGCTTTTTCTTTCATTTCCAGTTTGACTCTCCTAGACTACTGTATAATACCGTGCACATGCCCGGTATGTATAAGAACAGGAACATCGGAAACGCCTTAGGGGAACAGTACCTTTGCAAGAGTAAAATCCCCAATGAACAAAGGGGAATTGAGGATCTTGGAATAAAATTTTAAGTTGAGGACTCTGCTTCGTTCACTCGGTTTAGGGTGATGGGAAGTGTTTCGCTCCCTCATTCGCCCCCTAGGTACTTGTAGGTACCGCTCATATGTCCTACTTTATCATCCGAATGCTAGCAGGAGCACGAGCAGGAGCAGATGGAGGCCCTGGAGTCATATTATGGTATCGTATCGTGCAGTAATCCGGATTGCTTGTACGAGTACTCGTTCTTTCTTCTAGCGCGTTTCACAAAAATATATCCTCGGCACTACTGTGATAGGCTCAAGTCTGAAACGTCAATATTAACCTGGATAGTAAATCCGGTGAGTGAACTCTTCCGCGGTTTCTATTATATACCAACGATGCGATACGATACGATGCGAGATAAAAAAAAGCGATTTACATCGCATGATGGATGCCTTGCGGCATAATGTTATGCCAAGGCGGCTACCAGTACCATGAGCAGGAGATAAGTGTGCTTTTCTACTGCTGCTGCTGGAACCCTGGATTTACACGCCATGTCATATTTATACAATCTAGAAAAAAGCCCTATTATATAGCACTATTCATGCAGTTATGAGGCAGGAGACCCGCCCTTTGCTCTGGCATTTCGTGGGGTGCTTGTATATACCATTCATCGCACAGCATTACCGTTCCTGGGTGGGCTCCTTCTCACGCCTCGCACCTGCTTATCAGACTCTCACTCGAGCGCCTCCTTAGAATCGGCGGGAATGAAACGGGAGTTTATCATGATATTTACGGATTTCCTTTTTTTCTTTCCTTTTTTGTGATGGGTTGTACTGTACAGTACTGGTGCGCTGGGTTGAGATTGGGCACTTTGCTCTAGAAGCGTGAGAGGCTTCATGTCCAGAATTCAGGCACAACGCTACGGATATGATGCCTGATGCCCTTTCATTAGACTAAAGCCGCCATTACAAATCTCAACGCTGCAAGCCACCCATATCCCTTGCATATCATAAGTACTGTATTGTACGAATATGTACCTTGTAAACGCCCAGTTAAAATTAGTCTAGTTTTGCATCATCATCGCCGCCGCCACCACTGGCCCTGGATTAAATATTCTCCGCAAGCCTCGTCGATCGGCCGGTGCCGAGGCGGACGCTGATCCCTGCAAACGTGGCAATATCTCTTTTTCATTCGGCCAACGTGATGATTGCGGAGGTTGAGATTACCCGGCCTCTGGCCCAGTCCCCTGGTGGGCCCCCTTCATGTTTCGCTTAGTTGGGTTTAGTGGGTGTGAGAACTCTGTTTTTCCCCAATGATAACGTGGTGGACTGCAAGGGTCCGGGCTTACGTGATGGTAAAGAACGGGGTCAAAATTAGTGAGACTCGAGTGCGTACACCGCAATCAGCTGGTCTAGGAACACAAAGGTTCCCTCGCCTAGCAAGAGTCTGGAAGGAATTGCTTCTTGATTGGTGTATTGAACTAGAGGCAGGCACCTCATCCACCTGTTAGATCTCTTCGAAAGGACCAAGGTAAGAGGAAATACTCTATTCTACTCGTATATCGTATTGTCGGAGGTTTAGGAGCTTCCCGTGTCTTTCTCCAGTTACACTTCGCAGCATGGCGCTGTATGAGAACCGGTGGTAGAGTTCAAGTCCATACGATTCAGGCACAACGCTACGGATATGACGCGCGATGCCCTCTCATTAAACCGCCATATTGCGAACCCCCCGAAGCTGCAAGCCACCCATACCGGTATCCCTTGCATATCATAGCACACCATGTAAACGCCCAGTTAAAATTAGTTTGTTTTGCATCATCATTGCCACCACCAGCCGCTCCGGATTAAATATTACCCGCAAGCTCATCGATTCGCTGGTGCCGGGTGGTCCCTGATCCCTGCAAACGTGACAAATCCCTTTTTTCGTTTATTTTGTTTTCGGCGCTAACCGTTGCGGTCTTAGGAAGAACAAAATTTGCATATCGGGTGCCCAGGAATAGCGTTGTGGAAGGAAGGAAGGAAGGAAGGGGGAGAGGAAAAGAAAAACAAGGTTTGTCGCCAGCTCAGTCATTTCCAATCCTCGGGAAGGGGAAAGAGAAAAAGAAAAAAGATTCAGTACAACTCAAGAAGAATAAGTCCTGGCCAGACCCGTTGGTCGGAAAAGTTAGCATGGACAAGGCTGTGCTTGAGGGAGGACTCGATGCCTGACAACAGCAACAACACCACTAATCGCCTATGACTTGTGACTCTGATGGTGATAAACTGACTAACTAAACTGGACTGACTGACTCAAAGTTTCAACGCTGGCAGATTTCCGGCCAATATCGTCAGGATGAATAAATACACGTTTATACCTATCCTCCGCGCTTCGGCCAATCCTTCGAGAACAAGCCCGTTAACCATCGCGCGGTGTTGTCAGTCGAGAACAATTTCAGCTACACATACCACGGCTCCAAACAGACATAGTGGTATTCGGGGATTCACTACGACGCAGGGTCTAATGGCGCAACGGAGGATCCTAGTAATGACCCCCTCCCCTCTTCCCCCTCCCCAAAACACTTCATCCCATATCTGACACGAACAATAATTAGGTCTGCTCAATCGGCAACCCGGGAAAATACCTAAACACTCGTCACAGCGCTGGCCACACTCTATCAAACCTCCTCCAGGAGACACTCGCCTTCCCCCCATTCAGAAAAAACTCCAGCTATGGCGGCGACGTCTCCGTGGGCAGGTTCGACGGCACGTACACGCTCTTCCAGTCACCCTTGCTCATGAACATCTCGGGTAAAGCGGTGAAGAAGGCGTGGAAAGCGTTCATGGTGGAACTCAGCGACGAGGAGAAGAGGGATGCGTTGCTGGTTGTGCTGCACGACGAGTTGGAGGCTGGGCTTGGTCGGGTGAAGGTGAAGAAGGGGGGGTCTGCCGGGGGGCATAATGGGATTGTGTCTTGTGCTGAGTCCCTGGGATCGAAGGTGGGTGTTGTCATGGCCTGCTGGGGGAGGGGAGGGGGGAATATGAGAAAGCTGATTGTGAGATATGTTCACAACAGGACTTTTGTAGGATCGGCATAGGTATCGGTCGACCAGGCAGTCGAGATTCGGAGACGGTCTCTGAGTACGTCCTCGGGAAGATGACGAGTCATGAGAAGGACACGCTGAAGATGGAGTCGTTACCGGAGGTACTCGCTGCGCTGGCAAAGTTGTCAGTTGTTTAAGCCAACCCCCGCCTTAATCCGACCTTTTCTTCTACATTTCGTTCACATTCGGTATATAAACTTGTAAATACCTCCGCTACTTCTCCCCGCGATGCCATCCATAATCACATACACACTGTGTATCATGCATAAACATCCAATAGAACACTGCTACTCACCACTTAATCTGAAACAAACATAAACAAAACCACCCAAGGGCCATTTTTTTATTCCTCATAATGTCATCCCGATTTATAATAAAACCAGCACGTGCTCCAACAAACTGAACCCTACCAACCACCCCAACGAGGCGGCAACCGTACGGCGCATTACCGATCAAAGTATTGGCTGCCTTCTCACTTTCTTTTCCTCCCCCTTTCCCTGCTTCCTCGACCATCCCCCCGGCGATTTCCAACCCTCAGCATACTGCTCTATTGGCCGCATCTGCTCACATCTTGCACCGTGCCGTCGATGGCTCACGGGCCCCAGACACCCAAGCTGAAAGGCTTCCCGTGCGACAGTTGCACTTTATTCTTAGGGGCTAAAGTGCACTGCCGGTATTCGTGATTGGCTTCCGTACGAATGAAGAATGCGAAACGGGATGGATTTATTTGTGGTGCTTACTATAAACTTTGTTTTCCTCGGGCAAATATGTTGGAACATGCCGGGGGTTTGTGTGATGGGTTCTCACTCTTTTATTATTATTATTATTATTATTATTATTATCACCACAGTCCTGTACCGAGGAGCAGGCAGGGAGCGAACCAAAGGGGGAAGGCTGGCCAAAAAATGAAGGAAAAAAGCGTTCGGTGAATAGCAATCTTGGATGCCGGGATATGAGGAAGTGGAGGAGAAACGGGAGAGTTGAGTCGTATCATAGGCTGTAGGTATGATGTGGGAAGTGAACGTCCAATTTACGGGAGGGGGCCTGGTTCACAGGATTCCTATGATATGATACGATAGCAGGACTTGAACCTGGGCTGTCTTGGGCTATATATCCACCTTAGGTTCGTACCATTACGTATATCAGGCGTGCGAACCCAGGCCTTGGAAGAAGGAGAAGGCCTCGAAGATTTCGTGAGGTACGGCAGAAACTTTGGGGGGGCTAGGCTAACTGTACTCTCACGGCCAGTATACTTCACTTTGCCTCGCCAAGTAGCTTATTCGGGATAGGTTATCCACGTATCATCGATTACTCGTAATGTCCTGACGTTTGTGAACACAACTGCTATTGCATACCGCCAAAATTCAGCTTTTTTGCCCTGATCTTGGCATCATGCAATAGCAGTTGTGTTCACAAACGTCAGGACATTACGAGTATCGAGCACTGTATGATCAGCATGATACCCGAGCATCATCATCATGAGAGTCAAGCTTTTGCCAGCCGTACTGCAGTGTGCGGGGTCCTTAATCCCAGCCCTGCGAAAATGAGATCGCACCGTGTCGTTATCCGATCCTAGAGGGTATTAACTTACTTGATACAGCCGCGCACATCTCGAGCATTGGTATATGTATTGTAGCCTCGAGATGCCTAGAGGGCTATAAATATAGGCCAACATGCTACAGCACTCATGCTGGGATTCCTTAACTATTGTGTAAGGGAGGGGGAACCCTTTCTGGGGACGTTGTTGTTGTTTTTATTCTATGGAGGGCATTTTCGGTGAATATCCATCCTGGTGGGGGGACGAGAGAGAGAGAGAGAGAATTTTTGTAATCAGGGGGTTACATTCAATGAAAGTGCCCGGTTTCAAGTGACGATTTTAATACCGCAGTGTAGCCTGCTTGTCATACATACCTATAATACCTGCATCTATTGATTTTATGTTATTACTACTAGTTCGGGGGTTAATAACATGTCGTACTCGCAAGTCTATGGGTTAGCAGTTGAGGTTAACGGTGTTCCATCAGGTTTTAGTTCCAGTTTTTAGATTTCTCGGGATTCGATATTTATATGCTCTTCGTGTGTCCCGTACTTCTATGGGAAAGTTCTCTCCGGTTTGAGAGAGGTTTTTCGGTTTTTTCCTTTGGATCTTTGGTGTGTGTGTGGATTTGTATCCGGAGGTGTTGCTGAAGATTGATTGTCAGAGGTAGGCAAGGTACGGTACACCTTGGCCTCCGGGAGTGGATTGGGTAAGAGTTTCTCTCTTGATAGCGAGATACAAGGGAGTAGTACAGCATGATAGCATAATATAATAGACCTCGTTTGGTTTGACGCCTATAGCCTTATCAGCCTAGGATTTGGCCATTTACCGAGCTTGAGGATTAAGAGCTGTATTACGGGGAGGGAGGGAGGGAGACTAGGGGAGAGCAGCACAGCACAGTGCAGTTACGCTTACGTGCTTTCTCGCTTTCTTGCTTCAAAGAAAATTTACTGTTGAGAGGAAGCTGGTTGGTGTTCTCTAGCTGCATTCATTAGATATCACTCGTGTAATTCTTGTAGCGCAAATGATGCTTAGAAAGATATTCCGGGGCACTAGGCATGCTCCATGGGAGCGCTCACGGTGCCACACACATAATGGCGGGTGAACTTTGCCGTGCGTGCCTTGCCATAAGGCATAGAAGCAATGTCAAATACTCTGTTGTGAGAAAGGAACACTACATAGAGCACTAGTAGCCCTTGGCGTTCAGGAAACTTCTCCTCGCACCTCCGCTAAGTGGTTTGCAATCATAATCATTTATATTGTTGTTGTTATTGTTGCCATTTTTTGTTAAACCCCCAGATTCGTTAGTAAAAGGTGGGGGGGGGGATCCATGGTACATGGTCACTCGGAGGTATTACGAGCTACGGAAAGCCTGTTGGCCAAAGTAGACGTAAATGTATGATACCTTTAAGGAAGGAATAAGAAATAAATGATAGACATTGAAATGGTTAAAATCCAATGCAGTAAAGGTGGTAAGAACGTGATTTAAGATTCTCGGTGGTTGGTCTGATAAAAGGGAAACGAACTCGGTATATATCATGAAAATTTATTGAATGTGCTCTGATTAAATGAAAGCTTTTAGCAGTTATCTGCCTTCCTCAATGTTGGTCTAAAGTACTAGCCCCATATCTATATCGAAGCCGAAAGTCTCTTAGTCCGTTCTTTACCTTGCTGGGATCAGGGTGAGGGAGTTGAATGAAGGGGAATGTCAGAGATCTAATTCTCCAGCAGCCGTATAGGAGGCAGTAGTCTTTCCTAGACCGATCAGTTTGTATATTTAGTAGAGAGCTCCTCGTTTAATGCATTCTATAAGCAAAAATTCACACTTCTCTTGAGTATACTGTATGATATTATATAAGGGATGAGAGTGATCGCAAAAGTATCGGTATGGTGCTTAAAAGTGCAATTTTCAGCGGAAAGGAAGGGAAGAAGCATGCCTGGCCCTTTTGTGCCGTGTAACATAGAGACTAGACTGTGTGATAAAAAGGATGGGGAAATGATTTCACTACCCCGCTGAAACCGCGGCATTGGACTTACCTCTAGCCTCCGAATATGCCGGTACTTGTATTACGGGAGTAGTGCCAGGCACCAAAAACCGGCCCTTCTGATCTCTCGCTCTTTCCGCTTAGTAATGCAGGCAAAGAAGAGGAAAAGGGCTGCGCCTTGGCATGGATTTATATGTGTGTTAACTTATCTCAAAATGGCCCTCCCGCCATTCTAAACCACTTCATCAAAAAAAATGGAGTCTGTAGAATTAAAGAGGAGTTTGGGTAGTTTTATAGGGAGTTTTCTCTGAAAACTTCGTTGTTGTTGAGGTCGGTTTGCTATTGAATTTGGTTGTGCCGAGGGTCTATCTCACATGCCCCGAGGCCGGATGTCGCACTTCAACATCTGATACAGAGGCTCGCAAAGCCCCTACACTGCGGCTCATTTGCGACCCACCTTCTAGAGGGGCACGCGATATCCCGAAGGAGTCGGGGCCGTGAACGGACGGGAACAGTGTGGGGTTCATCACCAGTTATCAACCGTTTTGGTGCCCAGCTAACGGCTTTTGCCAAGACCTTGAAGGACCGGGTGTTCGGTTCAACTAGGTCCCGTGGGGGGATGAAACGCCCTGCCCCCACCTCCTAGATTGATATTTGTGGTTTCTTATGGGGGAAGAGGAACCTCTTCCTTCTCGTTACAGTACAGACTGGTACCCCAGCATTACGAGCGCCATATCAGGACCGATTGTTTTACACAACACTTCTCAAAGGGTTCCGGTGCATACACCCCCTTCCCGTCAATTTATAGGGGATCACACCCTCCCTATTCTTTCATCCCCTGACCTATCATACAAGCTCTCCCCGGGAACGCAAAAAGGAAAGGAAAGGAAAACCCCGATATGCCCCTCCACCACCGGTACCTGCCGTTTATCCTCCTGTCATTAGGCACTGGCCTAATACCCGTAACCGCCCACGAACACGGCGCGGAAGGAGTCCCGGAAGGAAAAGCGGTTTCCCCCGATCCCCTAGATTCCATACTATGGATCCACATCTTCACAATGATAGCCGCCTTCGGGGTGATCCTCCCGTTCGGGATGGTCTTGGGGATCGTCAGGAGCAGGTGGCACGTTCCCGTGCAGGTGCTAGGAACCGTCCTGGCAGTGCTGGGCTGGCTACTCGGGCATGCGCACAAGGGGAGGCAGTTCGCGCCGAACATTCACGCGGCCTTTGCATCGTCGTTGATGAGCATGTTGGCTCTGCAGGTTGGCTTGGGGATCTATCTGAGGTTGCATCTCGAGAAGGGGTGGCATGGTGTTGTTAGGCGGCATCTGGTTCGCTTGCATGGCATCGTTGGGAAGGTGATGCCTGTGGTGTCCTGGACGCAGATGTTGTTTGGAGGGATTACCGCGTGAGTTTATTCCTTTTCCTTCTTTTTTTCCCCCTTTTCTATGCCGGTGCTAGGATCGTGGTGGTTGATAAATGGGCAATTGATGACAATGGTGGTTGGTAGGATGGGGTTTTGCCGAGCGGATCACCAAGGACAATGCCTAGCGCATTTTGTAGGCCATCGCTTTCTTTTCGTCCCATCTTTCCTTTTCTAAGGAGATGTGGGGGTCACTGACTGGTTTTTCTTGGCGGATACGGTAGATTATGGGTAGCTCGTTCATAGGATACGGCATAATCATGGTGATCATTCTCTTTGCTGGCCAGGCTTGGCTGAAGAGGTCTGGGAGGTCCCAAGAATTTTGGGATTCTTTGGTGATCACCATTTGGGGTGGGTTTCACTCAAAGTTTATATTCTCTATTTTTTGACTGACTCTTTGTACTATAGGATTTATAAACACATGTATAGCTTACAGCTGCCTTCCTCGGGTAGATGTACGAGGCTTGTACTGACAAGCGTTCTTATTAGTTACGGAGCACAGGTGGGGCCGAGAATGGGCACATAACGACATCCAGCATACTTCCATGGGTGTTGTTTGGTGGTGTGCGGGTCTTTTGGGGCTCTGGCTCTCCAGAGGAAGGAACAAGCAACCTAAACGCAACCTCATTCCTGGGATTGTGATATTCTTGACCGGATATGCTATGGTAACCGAAGTTGGTGCCCGTCCGTTCCAATGCATGCTGACGTGAAAATGCTCCAAGTCTGCACATCCTCAACACCTGCCGCTCTCAACCATGGTGCACAGTGTATTTGGTTACACCCTTATGGCAGCTGGGCTAGCGAGGATCGTCGAGATTTCGTTTATCCTGCGGGATAAACCTGCCCTTGATGGGGAGCCGAGCAGTTTCCAGCATTTGACACCATTTGTGAGTCTCGGCCTTCATTAGGCCTTTTGTTCATGTCTTTGAGCTATGCTGATTAGCCATGTTGCCTTGTAGTTGCTCTTTGCTTCGGGTTTTAGTAGGTTTCGCAGTCCCGGGGGTGGCAGATTGGGCACTATGCTGGCTTTTGAATATGTTTACTAACGGCGCCCGTGTTTTAACAGTTTTCATGTGTGCTACCGAAGAGCGTATGTTGACACATGTTCCTGTGGTGTTAGCATTGATTACTGACTCTGTTTTAGAACTTGCGCTTGTCGACTCCGTTGGGATCGATCATGTCTCCTATCTTCTCGTCCTATATAGCGTGGCATTCCTGATGTACCTCTGTAAGTGTTGCCAGAGCAGTTCTATATTTGGGCTCTTGATCTATACTAAAGGCTCTATCATCTGTCAGTTACAATGGCCCTCATTCACACATATGTCTCGAATCCCAGGGACGTGAAACAAGTCCCTCCAGCCGTCGCGGCGGAGCGCGGCATGAATGGTCACGCAGATAGGAGAGCCCGCGATGCAGAAGAGTTCGAACTCGAGGGCCTAATCAGCGAAGCTGATGATGATGATGAGGAGGATAAGCGAGAGTAATCCATAGAATTATCTACAGGGGTGTGAGGATAGGAACGGGGGGCTAAATAGCGATACTAGGAACGGCTAATATAAGGGATTTGGGCCTGCCGAGTTGTGTGGCTGAACGGGTTTGGGGAGGAGTGGGAAGGGTATTAGTGACATATCCCTTCGTTTGGTTTCATTGTTGGAGCTAAAAGCCAGCGACTCATGTTAGTTTAGCATTAAATCGTAATATTATTTGTGTTTTATAGAGGGAAATGATCATCCAATGGGATCGCGGGCTGTGCAAGCACGGACTCCCAGAACCACACTGCACCGTAAAGACGGGTACCAGTACTTTACAACAGAGAGTCCCTACTCGATATATTGGACTGTGAAGCCATTGCTTCACTCGGGATGCATACTTTCTACCCGCGGAAGGAACGGGGAACTGCAATAAGGGTGTCTCACCCGCGTACCAGCGATAGTCTGGCCTAAGCCCTCTAATACCCAGGAAGGAGATGTTTTAGAGTGATAGGTAGAGGGAGGGGAACGGCAACTAGATAGAAGCGTCTATTCTAGAATAAGTATTTAACTGCTTTGTAGTGGTATCAGATATAATAGTATTTTAAAAGCTTCAGGCTTATAAACTACATTAGATAAAAGTAGTAAGAGCCATCTTAAAGTGGAAATGGACTGATGAACTAAGTCTGCAATGTGGTCACTGGGTTCACTGAGCCCTTGATCTTTTGTTATACGGTAACTTTAGTTGACTACCCCGTACTAACTGTCTCAAGGTAGGGAGGAGATCAGGAGAAATTTACTTGAGAGGTGGACTCGAGTGCAGTACAGCGAAGAATAGTCAGGTGGGAAGATAGCTAGTTAGGAAGTTTCCCCCTTTTGCTATAAAGAACATATGAAATTTTCTGGTAATGATAGTGGTTTTTTTCTTTTCTCTTTTCCTTTTTACAAGTCGCGGAACACTAAAATACACGCCTCGCCCAAATGCACTGCACAGTTCGATACTGATTGGTCGGATTTCAGTGATCTTTAGACTACAAACCAATCGGTAGGGACTGTGTACTCGTACTGTATTTGGACGGGGTGTTGTGTGAATTTGGGTGTTCTTTGATCATGCAAGAGGATCTGATTTGATGTTGTGAATTGGTTTTCCCCCTCCCCTCCCATTGTACTTGATAATGTTGTCACTACCGTACTCGTTTTGGACAGGGAGGTGTTTTAAGTTTCTTGTTTGGGTTTTCTATGCGGCGCACTTTGGGATGCTTGCTCAGTTTCTCCAGCAGTTCTAATGGGCGATTCGTAAAGTCTTTGGCTAAATTAGCGCCAAGATTCCCCCAGCTTACGCCTAAACACCCCGAAGCTTGACGCCAATCCATCCGAATACTTTATGAATTCGCCAAGTGCCGGTAGGTTCAAGGATTTAGACTGGCAGGAAGGAGAAGGTTGGCGGCGGGGGTCCTCTCTGAGTTAATTAATCTGCCAGTTGCTCACGTGACACATGACCAATTCTGGCGAGGCGACTTGCCGCAATATGTGGACTAGCAATTGTGCGGGGAAAGAAAAAAGGTTGGGGTAGAGTGGGGTTGTTGGCCGAATGGTATTAATAGTCCATGAACGATAAAACGTCACTGACGGACGGTTTATACTGCGTGAGGAGGGATTGCGATGGTGATAGGAGGGAGTGAGCTGGGTTCAAGAAACAAACGTGGCAGAACCGCTTTCCTTTCCTCCAATCTGCAGCCGCTTGCGTGCTGTGGCTGCAGCTGCGGGGGTGTTTTGTTCATTTATCATGTTTCTAATTTCTTTGAAACGGGGTAAGTTAATCGCGTAATCACTGGAAAACTGCAGGGCCTACTTACTGCGCTGCGCTGCAATGTAACTTATATAAAGTATTTCTGGGTTGTGCTGTTGTTTGTTTGTTGCGTGAGCGGTGGTTGGAAGGAGCTTTCGCTTCGAGTTTTTATAGCCCTGTATCAGTATTTATTGTCACTACCTCCCCATGTCGGGATTGGGTAATCTGGAAATGCGGTGGCGGTGCGGCTGCTGTTGGTGGTGGTGGTGATATAGGGGTTACACTATTGGCTGCTGGCTATTTACGTTATCGTTATCTGCGTATGATGGCTATGTCGTGAGATTTTGAGGTTGGTTCGGGTTGATTTTGTTTTGTTCGGATGTGAGTGAGTTAGTGAGTGAGTTAGTGAGTGAGTGAGTGAGTGAGCGAGTGAGTGGGCGAATGGGTGAGGGAGTCGAGTTGAGTTAAAGATACCGCATCTATTTTATCCGAGCTGTACCGATCTGGCTTCCGTTGAAGCTGCCGTTAAGTGTTATGTACGGTACCGTAGAGGACTTTGTCTGATGTCTGATACAGCGGTGGCGGACTGGCCAGGATGGTCTTTTGGTACCGCACTCGCGCTGTATTGTACGAGTACTTGTACCCAGCACTGTACCATACAGTGCATATCCCTCCCTGCTGGTAAAGTCTGAGAAGAGCTTGAAGAGGGGACTCTTGCCGAATCCTTCTTTTTTTTTAATAAATAAATGAATAAATAAATAAAAAATTATTATTATTATCGTTCTTCGAGTGAGGTTGGTCTCGGACTGGCTTTTTTTTCTTCATCTACTTGATGATGGCTGCTGCTGCTTTCTGCATCCCGCGCCTCCACGTCTGTGTCTCTCTGTCTTTTGCTGACTGACTTCTGCCTTCGCCTCTTCTTCTCCTTCCTCCTTTTCCTACCGCATGCCCTTGCCTCGTCGTGCTGTCCCGCCCTCCCTTTCCCTCCCTTTCCCTCCCACACTCACTCACTCTCCCCTACTGTAAACGCCCCCGCCCTCAACTTCCTCCCTTCTTGACTGCTTCACAAGCACAAGCTTCGGAATCAACTCCACCGCCACTTCCTACTCGTGCTTTCCCCACTGGCCCTTTTGGTTCTTTCTCTCACTAGTCATCATCCTATTTTGTAGTCTCACCCTACTCCCCCATTCTATTCTCTGTAAACCCTCTTACGAATAGCATACGAACCCTCGTCTGCCTATTAGAGGCAGCTCGACACGCTGGGTATTTAATTATTGCCTGCTCCTGCATTTTACCATTCTTCCTGGAACATTCTCTTTGATTCCTGAGTCAAGGTCACGCGTGCTCTAGCGATAGAAAACATTACACACTCTCTCCCCTTTCCCTCTTTTCCATCACACGGCAGACAGCCACGCACACAGTCAACCGCTCTCTTCTCGCCTCCCACCTCCCCTCTCTTTCCCCCTGAACTTATGTCTCTCAACCTCACCATCATGGCCGACGAACGCAAGATCGCTGAGCGCATGCTCATGAACGAGCTTAAGGAACTTTCCAAGGAGAACTGGGTGAATGCTGAAGTGAGTCTTCGATTACTTGTTGTGCTTTTAGGCTTGTGACCGGAAGCAACGACCCACTAATCTGATATTTCGCTTTTGTTTTGTTTGTTCTAAAGCCTCGGGATGGGAACTTGTTTGTTTGGGATATCGCCTTGATTGTCGTAAATCCTACGTCTTTGTATTGCGGGGCCTATCTTAAGGTATTACTCCCCAACTCTGTTTTGTGCCTGGAGTGCACCTTTGTCGGTATTGCATGATCTAACTCGTTTGTTCTCTTTTTTCCCTTCCTTCCCCTAGGCTGAGCTCAAGATTCCGAAAAATTATCCGATGAGCCCCCCCGAGTTTAAGTTTGTCCGTCCGCTCTTCCATCCCAACATCTACCCTGATGGCAAATTGTGTATCTCGATTCTTCATGCCCCTGGGGAAGATGAGACATCTGGAGAGCTCGCTTCGGTACTTAAATTAATGCCCCTCGCCTGGAGAAAGCTGATCTCAGCGGCTAACGGTTTGTTAGGAGCGTTGGTCACCTGCTCAACGCATATTTACCGTGTTGATCTCAATCTTATCGCTACTTGATGATGCCGAGGTTTCTAGCGCGGCGAACGTCGATGCTGGTGTTATGCTACGCAAGGAGCCGGAAAGGTATAAGAAGGTCGTGAAGGAGCATGTTGAGACTTCTAAACGCGATATCCCTGCTGGATTCAAGATGCCCAGCCTTGTTGAGACCAGACCTCCAGAGAAGGAGGAGGTCGACGATGATTTTTGGTGTGAATTCGAGGGGGAGAGCGATTATGGGGACACTAGTGATGATGAAGATATGGTTTTTGGTATGATTTCTTTTCGGACTCGGGGTACGGTTTCGGTTTACTGATTTGGTTGGCGTTTAGAGGATGATGAAGAATCTGACCCCGATGAGGCGGAGGAAGTGAGTCAAGACGGAGAGAAGCGTAGCTGTTGAGTTGCCTACCAATTATATTCCTGTCTTGCTGGTTATCATTTTTTCTGTTCTGGAATTCTCAAGTCGTATTACAATATACTTTCCTTGCCGACTCGTCTCTCCCCATATCCCTTTCCACAATTCGCTTTATTCTTGTTCTTGAGCGATTAAAATTTTAGCGTTGCATCTTCCCCACTAATTTCACTTTTATCTCTTCATTCCTGTTTTCTTTCGCTGTTAAATCCTCAGGTTTCTCTTTGTTGGCTGGTCGGCGTTTCTTGGGGAGGGGGTGGAGGAGGACAGCATCAGTGGAGAAGATTCTGGTCGAGGAGGGATCCCGAGGAAGGTCAGTATTTGTTTGGTCCTCATGGCCATGGTGCCCGTCGGTTCATTTGTTTTTATATTTTTGTTGTAACCATGTGAGAAACAAATGGTTCATTGCCTACTATCTACAATTGGTCTCGTGGTCGATTCGGAAAAAGGTTGCAAATGCCCCACGAGTGAGCCGTGATCATAGTTGCTAAAAAAGGATGACGTAGATCTTTCCCGATGAGTCAGAGTGCCACTGCCCTGCAGCAGAGCCGCAGCCGGGCAACAGGCAACGCACCGACCGGAGAAGAAAAAAGAGAGAGGGTTGGTAAAAAGTCCCTCCGCCCCACATCAAACAACCATGCGCCCGTTTCTTAAAGCTTGCAACAGGAATGTGTTGATACATCCCCTGCCGGTGGTTAGACATTTGCTGCCTGCCATCGGTGTCGGCGGTGGTCAATTCGGCCTGGGGCCGGGGAGCGGATATGCAAGGGTCTGGTACTCACAAAAAAATAGCAACAAAGCACCGCACAACGACCCAGCGTCCGAGTCACAGCAACAGAAAGAGAAGGCAAAGAAAAAGCGAAAAACAGGCTCCCAATCCTCCAAGAATTCACTCCGAAAGGTCGCGGCTCAAGCGGGGCATGCGGCGAGTGGGACTGGGCGGACAAGAGTACTGCACCCCCCCCCCCCCCCCACCCCGCACTCCCCTCCTCATCCTGGAATGCTACTAAATGGGTGAACAGGTCTGCACAGCCTACTGCACTGCCGAAAAATATGACCTCCCAAGTGCGACGCGCCTTCTCCTTGCGCAAGGCTACACCCCCGACCCCCTCCTGACTGGCCTGGACGAGCAGGTTATTCACCTCCGCCTACCCATACCGAATTCGATCTCAAGTGCGGAGACGGGGTATCAGGTTGAGGATGGGGATATTTTCATATTCCCGTCGGGGAATGTAGTATCCTGGTCGCTGCCGCCGCAGGAAGTGATGTCCGTGGGAAGGGTCATTGCACAGGCGGGGGATCGGGTGTATGTGGAGGGAGACGTGGAGACTGAAGATCTGGAGTATGTTGAGGACCCCAGGATCCGCAGGAGCAGGATCGTCGGTGATGTGATTATGCTGGGGACGGCGGGGCGGGAGAACTGGGTTTTGGCGGAGGGGGGGGATGGGCATCCTCAGCCGTCCTCCTCCTCCCAAGGCATCCCTCTGCCGCCGGCACCGGCGTCGACACCGGCGTTGGCAACAGCGCGCACACCAAAAGAAGAACTGGCAACAACCCTCGCTAAAGTGGCCTTCTCCTCTGGCCTCTCGCGGAGCACAAAACTCGCGGTGCTAGAATCCATGCTCGACTCCTACCTAATGACAACTCATACCATCCCTACGCTCCTCTCCCGCGGCTCAAAGCTCCCCTTCACGCGCTCCTTCATCCTGCGCAAGACCGGCGAGTTACTAGAGTTCCGCGCACAGCTGAACCTCTACTCCGAGCTGACGGACTCGCTCCCGGACATATTCTGGGACTCCAGGCACGAGCTCGGACTCGAAGGATATTATGACGCTGTCGGCCGCGCGCTGGACGTGGATGTGCGCATTCGACAGTTGAATGCGAAGCTAGATTACGCTTCCGGCATTGTTGAGGTTCTTAGGGAGAGGCTGAGCGAGAGGCATTCGCTCCTACTCGAGTGGATGATTATCATCTTGATTACAATTGAGGTTGGCTTTGAGGTGCGCAGGCTGTGGGGTGAAGGACGGAGGAGCGAGGTTGAGGCTAGGGAGTATAGGGAGTGGAAGGAGAGGAGGGAGAGGGAGGGCGATGGTGAATTCCAAAAGTGGAGGAAGGAGAGGGAGATGGAGGGGGAGTAGTTGGGTGGGCGGGCATAGGATGGGAGGATGAAGTGCGGAGCGGGGGGGGGGGGGGGGGGGGCCTTTTTTTTTTTGCACCTTTGCAAAAATTGGAGTACGTACTAGTATTTTATTTTTTTTTTTGTATTATAGTATTATTGTTGTACAATAGTTTTTTTTAGTTGGAAGGGATGTAACGGGAGGGAGGGAGCGAGAGTGGACTGTCATGGGGAATCGCTCACATGTGTTGCATATTACTACTACTGCTACTGTCCCGCTGCACCAAGTTTTATTTCCTACTCCTCTCATCCACGCTATCTGCCCTGGGGGCTATTGGAAACTCCCCCAAGAAGATATTGACAACTCGATCAGTACTGTAGTATTTACACAACATTGAACGAGCACCTCCTGTTGGGAGCAAAACATCAACGAGTATTCCCTCAATGATTAGTCCACACGAACTAGTCGCCCTTCTAGGGATTTAGTCGGCCAGATCCGTCGAATGGAAGAACGCTGAGAGGGAGGAGTATAGTGTGTTTGCCCCACCGCACACAGCACAGTACGGGGAAGTGCCTGTACTCCGAACGAACCTCTGCAATCCGCCAGACGAGATTTTACCAAACGCTTCCTTATATATTGTTGTAGTATCGTATATCTGGAGTATAATAATATGTATTATGCATTTCTTTGTCGTGGGCGGTATGGTATGATGGTCGGGAAGGACTCTGGTGTGGAGTATCATACTTGCTGGCAGGTGAAGATAGTAGGGTATCTGGCCTGGCGTTCATTACTCAAATACCGGTACGGGGTGTGCTAATTGATGTATCGTACAGATGGATATATAATGTTGGTATGTAGGATCAGTACCTGGGGTAGCCCCTGCAAAATAAATAAATATAATACTCCATCTTGCTGCCGTGGGGTTTGGAAGCCTGTTTGGCTGGATGCCTAAGTTGGGAGCGTGCACCGGGTTCAAAAAGCTTGGTATATGATAGGTTGGGCAGAGCCTCATTTTTCTATTTTTTTATTTTTTTATAAAAAAAACGCAAGTGTAATGAATTTCTTTGCTCTACCGTACTCTATTCTACCGCACTCCACTCGCAGTGTCGAAGGGTTTTTAAAAAAGACTGCTATTGCATGCCCCTCATAATCCGGGCGAAAAGGCCAGATTTTGATGGGATGCAATAGCAGTCTTTTTTAAAAACGCTTCGACATCGCGAGCACTTGAGCACAGCATCATCATAACTTGGCTCGAAAGCTTTCGTCTCACGCCTATGTACTAGTACGAGTACTCGAACCGCGCAACTACTGTCAAACTGTTCTTACACTCTACCCTGCGGGTACCACACCAAGAAAACAAGCCTGTGCAACCAACCTACCACCACCTCGTTCTTTGAGTTTTTTTATAGTAAACGATCAGGGTTAGGGCTGCAATTTTGTCCCACCCTGCACTGCATTCATTGGTGCGCCTTTCTTGAATTCTGGCAACTTTTTCTCTGAACTTGTCGTCTTGACATAACCGTTGAGGCCCCCAATCCCTTTACTTTTCCTTGTTTTTTTTCTTCTTTTCCCTTTTTTCTTTTTTCCCTTGGAAGCCTTTGGAAATTGCGCTGTACAGTACTTCTAACGGATCTATGATAGGAACTTTCCCCCAATTCTTCTCTCCTCACTCACCCATTCCTCTACTAGTGCGACAAAAACATTTGGCTATTTTTATTTTTTTCTTTTCTGTTGAGAGGTGAAGAGGATGATGTTACAGTTCTCAACAACAACAACTGCGACGGCGACGGCGACGCTGCTTGCTTTACTACTACTGTTGTGCTTGACGGTGACGACGGCGGCGACGACAGCAACGGCGTCAACATGTCGGGCCGTCACGGCGAATTATATCACGCATCGGTTACCGCAGCAGTGTTTGAGGAGCGGGAGCGGGAGCGGTGGGGGGAATTACACCGCTACGCCTAGCCCTAGTTTTGAGCAAGTGGCTGCTTCTATAGCTGCGGTTACAGCGAGGGCAGGTGGTGAAGCGGAGGGGGGAACTCAAACGGCGATAGAAACTCCCGGGCCCACACAAATTCCTTCGGCAGGTTCAACGGTTTCGTCTGAGAGCGCGCCGGTAGACACCGCAACTCCGCCACCTCCAGCACCCCTACCGGAGGCTACCGAAAACGAAAGCGAGGATTCCCCCCTCGACACGGCCAAGTTCCTCTCCTTCGAAGAATGGAAAGCACAGAATTTGGCCCGAGCTGGGCAGAGCTCCGAGAGCTTTGAGGACCGGATGCGAGAGCCCCGGCGCAGTGGTGCTAGCGCTTCTATGAACAATGCTTTGGACTCTTTGGGCGAGGACGCTGAGATTGAGCTTGACTTTGGTGGCGAAACTGATGGTGGAGTGCCTGAGTATAAGGTTGGTCGCTCGGATAAGACCAATTCAGCAACGGCCAATGGTGACGGTAATGGTGGGGATGGAGACGGCCCGGAACCGCACGGCCATACAAGGTCCAAGAATGCAGGGACGACGTGCAAGGAGAGGTTCAATTACGCTTCTTTTGATTGCGCAGCTACGGTGCATAAAACGAACCCTGAGGCTAAGGGGGCTACTTCGATACTTGTGGAGAATAAAGATAGCTACATGCTTAATAAATGTGGTGCCGAGAAGAAATTCTTCATTGTTGAGCTTTGCGATGATATACTCGTCGATACGATCGTCCTGGCGAACTTCGAGTTTTTCTCATCCATTTTTCGTAGTTTCAGGGTGTTTGTCAGCGATCGATATCCGATCAAACAGAATGGCTGGAAGGATCTCGGTACCTTCGAGGCGAGGAATTCCCGGCAGGTGCAGGCCTTCCTAATCGAGAACCCGCTCATATGGGCAAGGTATCTGAAGGTGGAGTTTTTGACTCAGTATGGGAATGAGTTTTATTGTCCGATCAGCTTGTTAAGGGTGCATGGGACGACTATGATGGAAGAGTTTAAACACCACGGCGAGACCAGTGCTGGCGGGCTTGAGGAGGATATCATTGAGGAGGTGGTGCCTGAGGCAGTTGCTGTGAATATAGAGGAGGAGGCACAAGCGCGAGTTACAGCTGTGGCCCCGGCGGTGGAGGAGGAGGCACCTAAGGAGGTGTATGAAGTCAATGAAGTGCCGGTACAGGAGGTCAGGATCCAAATGGGTCATGATGACGGATTGGCGATCTGCAGGCCGGTGCCAGTGTTTGATTTTGGGCCTTTGTTTCTGCCGACTTGTGCAGTCATGCGTATGCCCTCTGCGACGCATTCCACTCCCACCTCCGTCATGACGGAGTCGTCCACTGTCATTTCCGCTAGGATAGTGTCTTCCCCCGCAGCAGTAGTGGGGGCCATCGGCCCTACGAGCGCGATCCCGAATCCCCCGGAGAACAGCGCCAACAAGGAGCCAACATTGGCAACTCCCTCTCATGCCCAAGAAAAAGAGAGGGAGACCACATCTGATGCTAGCACTGCCAGCGTTAAAGCGCCCGACACAACCTCGCGAGAACCCGAACACCACCCCCCTCCCCCCCTCCCTCCCTCCCCCCCTCCTTCACCTTCCGGATCCCAGGCAACGCACCCCCATTCCCACTCCCACCCTCCCCCCGCGGTGCCAACAACTCAAGAAAACTTCTTCAAAACCGTACACAAGCGCCTAAGCCTGCTAGAGGCAAACGCAACCCTCTCGTTACAATACATAGAGGAGCAATCCCGCATACTCCGCGACGCCTTCGTCAAGGTTGAAAAGCGTCAAATGGAGAAGACGGCACAATTCATCGAGAAACTAAATTCCACAGTTCTAGCAGAACTGCATAGCTACGTTTGTCCCCTCCCTTCCTTCCCATATCCGGAACTCGCGTGGTACTAACACTCAGAAGAGGGAACAATACGACCAACTCTGGCAATCGACCGTGATAGCCCTCGAATCACAGAATACGCACACTGACCAGCAGATACAAACCCTAACGACCCGGCTAACCCTACTCACCGATGAACTCCTCTTCCAGCGGCGCATCTACCAACTGCAGTCCCTCCTGCTAATACTAATAATCATAACTGTGGCGGTCAGCGTCTTTATATTGTTCTTCAACCGTGGACCTACCTCTTCAAATTCAGTCTTGTTCGGAGGAGGCCGAGGGTTGTTAACGAGACACCTACGCTCGGCCTCCCAGGACGACGATCTGCAGACACCATTACTGCTACAAACCCCCCCACCCCCGACGCCGACGCCGCGATTACCGCCCAGCGGCGATTCACTAACCTCTCCAACACTGAAGTTCTCACCCCCGAGCCCCACCACTCTTGCCAGAGGGGAAGGGGAGGAGGAGGAGGAGGAGGAACAGGAGGATGAGGAAATCGAGGGAACAAGAAGCTCCCCTGCAACACCCAGAGGGACGAGAGATGTTTCTACACGTGGGGGCGCATGGGCACGGTTCGGGCCGAGACTTAAGTCTGATAAAGACAACGGTGGTGCTGGTAGTGCGGGGGCAGTGGTAGGGAGGTGGGGTCGTCTGCCGAGTCCGTTGGGGAGTTATCCCGCGGGCAGCGGGTACGCCAGTGGCAGCGGTAGCAGTAGCGAGCGCGAGTGCTAGTGAGACGGAGAGCGGGCGTCGCATCACCATTGCTAGACAGGTCTTCTGCTTCTTCTGGTGATAGTGGGTGGATGATATCCCTGCACTTCCCTCTCCTGCCTTGTCTTTTTTTTCTTTCTTTCTCTTCTGTCGCAGTTCAAATATTGTCATTGTATATCTCTCTTCTCTTTTCTTCCATAGTCTCAGCATGGGGTTTGGTGTTTGTCCGTTTGCATTTGGCGATTGGTGGGGTTCTGCTTTGTTTCTCCCTCTTTTTGTTGTATACCTCTGGAACCGGTAATCTATGTGCTGAACGGGAGAGGAGACGGTTTTGTCTTTACTTGCTTTATTTTATATATATATATATATTTTACTCGCGCAGTATACAGTACAGTTACGGTACGATATTTTACGAACCCTTGTTTTTTGCTCTTTGTTTTTTGTTTTTCTTTTTAGTATCACGCTACGGCAAAAGAAGGAAATACTGAGCCGGTATTGCCGTAAAGATAATCTACCGGCTGTTTAGAAACTCCCCACCCACTGCCGGTACCGTACTATACTCTACGAGTACTAGCATAGCACCGGCAACTGTGATTATTTTTTTTTCAAATCGCCTCCCCCCACCAAAAATCTCCTCATAATAACCTCTGTGGCGAGTTTCTGGAAAAAACTCACCTGTGACTGGTTCCTGGCAAGAGTGGCAAATGAGAATCTGAATCCTCCAATTTCTTCGCAACAGGGGAAGAGGAAGGAAGGAAGGAAGGGGGAAGGGACTAACTAAACCTCCTGACTCGAATGAAACGAAAAAGCCTTATCCAGACAAGTGCACGAGAACGACTGTTCCAATTGTGGCGCGCTTGAGGATATATGTGTCAAATTACCGACAGACAAGGCATTTGTTCTTTCTTTATTCAACTCTTGGCGCAGCGAGTCACTGGCTGTGATTCATTGCCCGATCGGTTTCATTTTCAGCCCTCCGTATCATACTGGTTTGTTTAATCACACTATCATATGTAAACACACAAATTCCCAATACAACGTCAGTCTAATCTCACTCACGCGCTCAACCTCAACCCCCCCCCCCTTCCTCACCAGCGCCGCCTACACATTCCATGAAAAACTTAACCCCCTACAAGTTAAGTAAGTCACTGACTGTTATGTTACTAAAGGATATGTTGTGACTCTTGTTTACCCCCCCTCTCTCTTCCCTCCTTCCCCCCACCATATAAAACCCGCTGTGCGGTACCCTTCCCCCACCATATAACATACCATCACACTTTTGCGACCATGGCTGAAATATTTGCTCGACTTCTCTCCATCTACGACGGTCTGATTGAGGCCCCCACTAGGGAAAGGGCGTTGCACAACCAATTATGGGTCGAGCGCGCAATATTCGTTGCCTGGGGGCGCGCAGTCGGCCTTTGCGCTGATGCTCGTTCGAAACCGATGGCGAGCGATTTCGATGATAGGGATCTATTGAGTGCAGCGGAGATTACCATGAATAGTGTGGTGGAGGTGTGCGCCGATGGAACGACGGCCTGGAGGAACTTTGGTGTGAGGAAGGGTGGGGGGGGATTTTTTCGAAAGCTCTTTTGGAAGACTCCCGAGGAGGAGGAGGAGGGAGATGAAGCGTGGGAGATCGCTGATGGGAGGAAGTTCAAGGACCTGGTGAACGAGCTGAGGAGAGTCAACTGTGATCTGGAGAGGATTGTTCCTAGGAATTGTGCCTCGGCGCATCCGGGGGTACCGGAATTCGAAGATGGGGATGAAGAGGAGGAGGGAGAGGAAAACGTATTGGAAGAGGATGCAATGGCCGGTATCCCGCCACCGGCATATTACCACCCCGCCTCCGCGCCGCCATCTTCGCCAGCCTCCATCTCTCCACCACCATCGCCACCCCCGCTTCCCTCAAACCGCCATAAACCCCGCCGCAGCATGGACCTCCCCCCTGCCCTTGCGGCCCTCCTGACAACCTACAACATGGCGGTGCGGGCCTACGGCCCTTCCGCTCCAGAAACTCTCTCCATCGAAGACCTCCTCTGGCACAACCACTTTTCCAAACCTCCAGTCTTCTCCGCTGCGCATACCGCGCAAATAACCCACGGCCGCGACAGCCCGGAAACCATCCAGGCACTACACTCTCTCGCCCGCAACCTCTCCGACAAACAAGATTTCACCATGGCGCTCCCACTCTACACAATCTGCCTTTCCCGTGAGACTCGTGTGTACGGTAACTCGCACCCACAAACGCTCCGGTCAATGTCCGGCCTCGCTTTCGCATACCAGAACGTCGGAAAGGACGAGGATGCGCTGGGAATGTACGAGCGAGCGTTGAGTGGATGGGGAGACGTGGTCAATGTGTATACCGTGCGGGCTAGGATTAATGTCGCCAGTATATATGCCGATAATGGACGATTTAGAGATGCAGAGGAAGTGCTGAGACGCACCGTGCAAGATGCCGGAGGCAAGCTTGGGGGCAGACACGAGAGCACCAAATTAGCGATTCATAATCTCGGGTTCTTGCTTAGGGCCTTGGGGAGGCCGCTGGAGTCTGTGTGCAGGGAGTGGGAACATAGGCAAGCGGACTGCCCACTGCAGCGAAGGTAATGTTTATATGTTGGAGGGATTATAGAGAAGAGAGATTCGATTCTTTGTTTGTACGTTTTGAGATATATTTTGACAATCAGAGGTTTTCTTACTGCTTAAATGATGTAGCGTCTGTTAGCGAATGGGGGGGGCTATGCAAACAAGAGATGGTCGGTCCGAACGAGCAATGTGTGTGTAAATGACTATTGGCTTGCCTATTAAGATGTCGACCTACTGTATCAGATGCCCTAAAGGATGTCTTAAAAAGTACTCGCGGAGAAAACAACGAGAGGACAAAAAGTCCATGATCCCTCGTGCCACTTGCGGGGTTTGCTACACAAATGGCAGTGCCTACTGAGTCACCACCGCTGAAGCTCTGTTTCCTGATCAAATGATGGGTGGGTACGGTGAGAAATAAACAATGAATCGAGCCGGAAGTGTGGAAAGACAGGCTTGGAGTAAAAGATTAGTAGGCTTAACTTAGAAAAGAAGGGGAAGGATGGTTAATGTCGATCGTATCCCTGAGATGAAGAATGAAAGTTGCGGGGGGAGGAGGGGGGGCAAGGGGATGAGGGGCAGGCTATATATATACGGCACCATGGAGTCAGCAAACATGGGGGGGGTATTGCGCGTATCATATATTATCTACCTTCTTTCGGCGAACGCAAATTACATGTATGCTATGCAGCCTGCCGCATATAACGGATCAGAGACAAGACCAAACCTGCAGAGAACGAGTGATAACCAATGACTAAGGGCGGGATATGCGCTGTAGTTGGCAGTATCATAATATTATTATCATATTATCATACTCGAATACATCGCATTAGCCCCGGGGGGAGGTTCGCTAAACCCAACCAAGCCAAATTGTCATTGGGGCAGACACTCATGCGAATGGGGGGCTGAAACGCAGACAGCGCCCTGTGTCCCTGATCCACCAGCCATAATCCGACTACATCCATCCAGAAGCTTTCCCTTCCTGACGGGAATATGTGCGCTGCTGCAAAACTACTCGCGCAAAACGGGACTCTAGTATCTTTCTAACCTGGAATCCGCCACCCCCCCCCTGCCCCCCCTCCCGATGTCGAATTCCATCAGGAAATGCATCCTACTGGCGAGTTACACTGAATGAGAGAGCACCCGATACATCCATGGCTCCGGGTTCACTTAAGTTAAATGGGATCTGCAAGCGCGTTAACCATTACCCCTCCATCGGTGGGGGGGGGCGAGCACCTGCCGTCACGAGAAATGCCTTACCCCCCAAACACCAGTCTGCTGTCGGTTGCCGATAAGATAGTAGGATAATGCGATTTCCCATCCTGTATAATTGTGTATGTGTCGGTCATGTAACACACCTACATGAGGATATGGCACCATGGAAATTTCCTTGGGTATGATACGTGACAAGACTCAGGGTGGCACATTTTTTGTTTTACGGATATTTCTGTTTTACGGGTAGTGTAAGGGTAATAGGGTTTGGTCGGCTTAGGCGGCGAACAAACACCAGTATGTCTCGACATGGAAGCTTTTGACTCAGAATTCGGAGATTACAGGGCTGCCGGAGATGGTGGATCTCAAGAGATCTTTATATGTACTCGGGGGTGTCCTTAAAAATCGGAAACTACCCGTGCTGAATCAGGGCCAAAACGATCGAGCGATCACAATGTCTGGAAAACTTAACCTTGTAACTCCATGTAACTAGGCATCTTAAACAA
>Ga0307513_10001949_pt1 | contig 29203 bp, 25 predicted proteins | sample 15_EM_MG_FD_202174 | JGI IMG/M metagenome (GOLD analysis project Ga0307513, IMG submission 202174) | Populus trichocarpa ectomycorrhiza microbial communities from riparian zone in the Pacific Northwest, United States - 15_EM | ecosystem: Host-associated > Plants > Roots > Unclassified | place... | reverse complement strand
TAGCGCATCGACAGCCGCTACGGGGCGGCCATCGCGATGCTGAATCTGGCGTTGGCGGCCGAGCTGCGCGGCCAGGTGGCGCAAGCGCGTGATCAACTGCTGCAGCTGGTGCCGCTGTGCGACGCCATCGATCACCAGCAGATCGGCGCGCAGGCGCGCTGCAACCTGGCCGGCGTCATGGCCGAACTGGGGGAGCCGCAGGCGGCGCTGGACCATGCCCGCGCCGGCATCCGCATGGCCGAAAAGAACGGCGACCGCTACATCCAGACCACCGGCCACGGCGCCGCCTTCCAGGCCTGCTGCGGGCTGGACCAGTGGCTGCCGGCCGTCGAGCATGGCCGGTTGGCGCAAGCCGGCTATGCGGCCCATGGCGAGCCGGCGGCTTCGCTGACCTGCGAAGCCGGCGTCGCGTGGGCGCTGCAGAACGCGGGCGACAGCGCCGCGGCGCTGGCGGGCGTCGAAGCCGTGCTGGCCGCCGTCGCCGGCCGCGGCGGCTGGCAGAACGACGAGGCCGAGGCGGCCCTCCACTGCACCCGCGTGCTGGCGCTTCGGCAAGATCCCCGTGCGCCCGCTACCCGGGCCGCCGCCCGCGCCGGCTTGACGGCGCAGGCCGCGTCATTTGCGGACCCCGCCGAGCGCGAGCAGTTCCTGCGGTCGACCGCGGCGCGGCGCGAGATTCAGTCGACGTAGGGCAGTCGACCGCGCGACATCTCGCCCCATGGGCGGCCCGCGCTCGGCGGCGCTGGGGCTCCTGGCGATCCTTACGCGGCAGCCCGACGGCGCAGTCGCACCAGGCCCAGCAGTCCGAATCCCGCGAGCAGCAGGTTCAGCGCCGCCGGCTCGGGAACCACCGCGGCCAGCGCACGCCCGGCCAGCTCCGCATGGAGCGCGTCGCTGGGGTGTTCGAAGTCCCAGTACATGTATTGGCTCGGATCGGCGCAGGTCGTCGGCGCGCCGCCACCGGGGAGGGGCTGGCCGTTCACGTCGCCGGAATAGCACGCGCTCGACACGTTGCTGAATCCGTAGCTGGCCGGATTCAGCGTGATGTCGGTCTGCGCGGCGTAGACATCGAAGCTGTGGATGTCGAGCGCGGAAAAGGCGCCCTGCGCCAGCGTGCCGGCGAGGTTCAGATTGAACGCCTGGCTGGCGCTGCGCGCGAGACCGGAAAATCCAGCGCTGCCGACGGCGCGAACCTGCGGGACCAACGACAGGTCCGGCAGATTGAACACCAGGAAATGCTGCGCCCCCCGGCTGGCGAGGTTCTGGATCGCCCCACCAATGCCGCTCAGGGCCGTGCCTATCGCCGTCGGAATCGCCGTCTGGCTGCCGCCTGCAGCCGCTTTGATGGCGTCCGACATGTCGTTCGCTCCGATCCAGAGCACGTACAGGGCGCCCGCATCCGCCGTCGCATGGGTGGCGTCGAAAGCATCGATCTGCTGGTTGAAGCTCTTGGCGCTGGCGGGCAAGCCCGGCTGCACATAGGTGGTGCGGGCGCCGCCATAGGCATAGTCGGTGCCACCCAGCACGGAAGCGGTGAGGCCGAGGCCCAGCGAGCTTGCCATCCGGTCGGCATAGTTGAGCCCGTTCGTGAAGCGGCCGGTGTGGCTGCCGTCGGTGTAGACCGTGGCCACCGGGACTGCGCCGCCGGTGATGACCAGGTCGTTGCCCGAGTCGGACAGGCTGTCACCGAACACGTAGAGGCCGGAGTACGGGCCCGCTTGGGCAGCCGCGACCAGGCCCAGACAAAGGCCGATGGCGGCCAGTGATCGCGGCAAGACAGACTTCGTGGCCATAGGACTCCGTGCAGGTTGTTTGGCAGGGGACACAGTTCGGTGCCCATCGTGCACCAGCGGGTTCGATTGGTCCAGTGCTGTGCCGAGCACGCCTGCCCCTGCCCAGCGGTGGGCGTCTTCCTTGACGGTCTCAGCCGCGCCGGCGGCGCCGGCCGACGGCGCCGATCGCCGCCAGGCCGCCGAGCATCAGGCTCCAGCTGCCGGGCTCCGGCACCGCTGTCAGCAGCAGCCCCGATGCGCTGGTGAAGCTGACGCCCGCCGGCATGTCGAACGTGACATGCGCGGAGTTGCCGAAGTCGCAATCGGTGCCGCCGGAGCACCGCAGGTTGAAGTTCGTGGTGAGCGCGTATTCCTTGTCGGCGCCGGTGAAGGCGATCACGCCGCGAAAGTGTTTTTCGGTGGCTGTGTTGGCCAGCAGCTCCCAGCTTTCGAAGCCGCCCGGCTCGGCGGCGCCGCCGGCAACCGCCCAGCCGACGTAGTTGCGCGGGTCGCTGGGCGAATCGTAGAAGACAGTCGTCCAGCCGACGCTGCCGCCCGAGCCACTACCGGACATGCTGAAGTTGTACAGGTAGCTGGCATTCGTGAAGGAGGAGATCGAGCCGTTGAGCTTCAGGTCGACGGTGATGCGGGTCACCGTCGATGTGCTGCCGCCGGCGACGTGGAAGGTCACGTTGTCGTCGAGCCGGGTATACGCGGCGGCATCGCCGTAGGTGCCGTCGGTCATGATGCTGGCGTGCAGGCCGGCGCTGGCGTAGTCGGCGCTTGCCGCGGCTGAAGTGACGGCGTAGAAGGGGCCGCTGCCACCTGCATAGGATGCCCAGGCGGCCGCTTCGGCGCCGCCGGTGCCGGTGCTGCCGCCGCTGGTGCCGCCCGACCCCGCGACCCCCTGGTTCGTGTTGTAGTTGTAGTAGGACTCATTGGCCCACACGTTCGATTGCAGGAACTGCGCCTGCGCCGGCAGCGCTGTGGCGAGCAGCGCTGCCAGCGCGGTGGCGAGCGGCAGGCCGGCACGGCGCAGTGGGCGCAGCGGGGCACGGCAGATCTTCAGGGTGTGCATGATTTCTCTTTCGGAAGTCGGGTCGTGCGCACTGTGCGCGGCGCGGCGTCACTGGGGCGTCACCGGCCGCGGGCCGCTCGGCTACGCTCGGGCGCATGTCCGCTGACGCCCCGCCCGTGCTCGCCCTGTCGGGTGCCGCGCAGGTGCGCCCGCCCGGCCGGGCGCCGGTGCGGCTGGAACGCAAGCAGGCCGCGCTGCTGGCCTGGCTGTCGCTCGAAGGGCCGACACCGCGCTCGCGGCTGGCCGGCCTGTTGTGGCCCGACGTGCCCGAGGCGCGTTCGCGCGCCAACCTGCGCCAGTGCCTGGCGCGGCTGCGCGACGCCGCCGGCGCGCTGGTCCACGACAGCGCCGGCCTGTTGAGCCTGGCGCCCGGCGTGGCGCTGGCCGCCCCGCTTTCCAGCGACCCGCCCCTGTTGGACGCCGACCGTTTCGACGACCTGGCCGAGCTGTCGGCCTGGCTCGAATCCCAGCGCGACGTGCAGCGTGCGACGCGCCACCGGGCGCTGCTGGCGCGCGTGCGCGCCGCGCTGCAGGCCGGCGAGCTGGACCTCGCGCTGGCCGACGCCGACGCGCTGCTGGCCGCCGACCGCGAGTCCGAAGAAGCCTACCGCACGGTGATGGAGGTCTTGTACCTGCGCGCCGACCACGCGGCGGCCATCGGCGTCTGGGACCGCTGCCGCGAAATGCTGCGCGGCCTGTACGGCGTGAGCCCGTCGCCGGCCACGCAACACCTGGGCGAGCTGCTGCTGAAGGCGTCGGCGATGGCGCCGGCGCCGCTGGCGCGCGTCGATGCGCTGCCGGCGACGGTGATGCGCCCGCCGCGGCTGATCGGCCGCGACGCCGAGATGCAGGCGCTGCGGCAGGCGTGGGCGGCCGGCTCGGTGCTGTGCGTCGCCGGCGATGCCGGCCTGGGCAAGAGCCGGCTGCTCGCCGATTTCGCCGAGTGGCTGGGGCCGCATGCCGCGGCGTCGGCGCGGCCGGGCGATTCGATGCTGCCCTACGCGTCGCTCAGCCGGCTGCTGCTGGCGGCGATCGACCGCTTCAAGCCGGCGCTCGACGGCGACGACGCGCGCGCCGCGGGCCGGCTGCTGCCGCGGCTGGCGGCGCTGCTGCCGGGCGCGCCGCCGCCGCCGGTGCAGACCGGCTACGAGCGCACCCAGGCGCTGCTCGGCCTGGCGCGGCTGTTCGGGCGTTGCGTCGCGGCGGGTTGCGTGCTGTTCGTTTTCGACGACCTGCAGTTCGCCGACGCCCAGAGCACCGAAGCGCTGACCGTGCTCGCCGAGCCCGCCGAGCCGACGCCAAGCGAACGGCGAACGCCGTTGTCGTTCGCGCTCGGCACGCGGCCGGCGGAACAGCCGGCGGGCGCCGCCGCGCTGCTCGAATCGCTGGCGGCGACGCGGCGCTTCATGCGCATCGACCTCGTACCCTTCGACGCCGCCGCGCTGCTGCAATTGCTGTGCAGCCTGGACATTCCGGGGCTGGATGCCGGTGACCTGGCGCCGCGCCTGCGCCGCCACGTCGGCGGCAACCCGGCTTTCGTTCTCGAATCGCTGAAGCTGCTGCTGTCGCAAGGGCAACTCGCGGCGACCGGCCCGCTGCCGCTGCCACCGGGCGTGCGCGAGGTCATCGACCGCCAGTTCGCGCTGCTGTCGGAGCCGGCGCGCCACCTGGCGCAGCTGGCGGCGCTGGCCGGCAGCCATCACAGCCTGAAGCTCGCCACCGAGGCGCTGGCCTGCGCGCCGCTGCAGCTGGCGGCGCCACTGAACGAACTGGCCACGCGCCAGTTGTTCGACGGCACCCGGTTCAGCCACGACATGGTGGCCGACGCCGTTCGCGCCAGCCTGCCGCCGCTGGTGGCGACGTTCATGCACCGGCTGATCGCGGAGCATCTCGAACGCGAACGCGCCGAGCCGGCCGCGGCAGCCAGCCATTGGCAGGCGGCCGGCGACCACGCGCGCGCCGGCACCGGGTTTCGCGCTGCCGCGGCAGCCGCCGAAGCAGCGTCACTGCCGCTGGCGCAAAGCGCGCTGCTCGATCTGGCAGCGGCATGCTTCGAGCAATGCGGCCATGCCGACGCGCTGTTCGACGTGCTCGCCGAACGTTTCACCATCAGCTCGGCGCCCGATTTTCTGCAGCGCAGGCTGCCGTTGATGGAGCGGCTGGAGCAACTCGCGCGCAGCGAAGAACAGCGGCTGCGCGCGCTGCAATTCCGCCTGGGCTGGCGCGCGTCGCAGGGCCACAGCGACACCATCGCCGAAGGGCGCGCGGCCATCGAGCGTGCGCACGCGCTCGGCCTGCCGGCGCTGGCCTGGGGCTTCGTCGGCCCGCTGTCGTGGCAGCTGGCGGTGGGCGGCGAGGTCGACGCCGCGCTGGCGCTGATCGAGCGCCATGGGCCGTGGGTCGAATCCCAGCCCGGCCGCCTGCTGCAGGCCGAGTACCACGCCACGCTGGCGGCGGTGCTGGGCTTCGCCGACCAGTTGGGCGCGTCGATCCACCAGCAGCGCCTGGCCGCGGCGGCGTTTCGCGATGCCGGGCAACCGGTGCGCTGCCTGCCGGTGCTGGGCAACCAGGGCCTGATGCACCACTGGCGTGGCGAGCTCACGCAGGCGCTGGCGGTGCTCGAAGAAGCCGCTGCGCTGCGCGACCGCATGCAAGGCCGTGGCAGCACGCTGCTCATCGATGTGAACCGGGCGGCCGTGTTGCGCGACCTCGGGCGCTGCGACGAGGCGCTGTCGCTGCTCGAGCGGGCGGTGACGGAGCTGCGCGCGGGCGCGTCGGGGGCCGACCGGCTTGCCGTGGCCGACGCCGTGATGGCCGAGAACCACCTGGCGCAGACCCGGCTCGCACTCGGCCAGCCCGATGCCGCCGCGGCCTGTCTTCAGACCGACGATGCCGGAGCGGCGCCGAACCTGCAGGCCCGCCGCACGGTGCTGCGGCTTCGCATCGCACGCCGACTGGGCCGCGATCTCGCGCCGCTACGCGCCACCGCGCGCCGCCAACTGGGCGATCAGATGCCGTTCTATCGCCGGATGCTGGCGCTGGAGCTGGCCCTGTCGGAGCCCGCCGAGCAGGCCTTGGCCGACTACGACGACGCGTTGGCCGACCCGGTGCTCGAACAGCGGCCGGGGCTGCAATGGCACCTGGCGTTGCGGCGTGCGGACGCCTTGCTCGCGCTGGGCCGCGTGGCCGAGGCGCGCGCGGCGCTGGCGCCGTGGCAGGCTGCGCCCGACGGCCTGCAACCGTACGACATCGAGCCCGGCGAAGCCCGGCTGATCACGGGCCGGGTCGCGCTGGCGGCCGGTGACCTCAAAGCTATTCGTCCTTGATGCGAGCGGCTGCGGCTGCCAACGTGTTCAAGCGTGATGCCTGTCCGGCGACGAAGTCGCGCAGTTGTGCGGCAAAGGCACGCTCGTCGGCGATGTAGTCCACGGCGTCGGCCTGCCGCGGCGCATGCTCGGCAACGAGCTTTGCGATCCTCGAGGCCTCGCGCTTCAGCACGCCGCTTCCGATGCCGCAGCGCCTGGCGAAGTCGGCCAGCGGGAAGGCATCTACTTCTTCGAGGGTGAAGGCATCACCGAATGCCATCGCCAGTTCGTGGTCGATGCCGGGGTATTGGACGACGCTGACCAGGTCGTACCAGGGCGCTGGCTGCAAGCCGTGCCGAGCCACGAAGAACGAGAAGTTCTTGCCGTGCGCATCGGTGTTGCCGATCAGGAACTGGAACAGCGCCCATCGAAGCATCACGAGCCTCGATGCCGCCTTGTTGACCGTCTGCTCGACGCGGGCGAAGAGAACCTCGAAGCCGACCCCTTCCCGGATCTGTCGCACGTGCTCGCCGTTGCCGAGGTTGCGCTCGTACTTGCAGCTCACCGGCAGGTCCGACGCCTGACAGGTGTCGATGATGTGCAAGCGTCGCACGCCGGGGCCATCGGCGCCGTCGACGGCAGCGCGGTCGAAGCGTTTCACGACGAGCACGGTCCGCGGTGTGCGCAGGATGCCGACCTCCGCCACCGGCAAGCCCATGCGCCTTGCCAGCGACATGCAGTAGTGCTCGTTCACCACGAGGTGAGGCATGTCGGCCCGACCCGGATCCGGTTTGAGGATGTGGGTGGAGGCCAGCGGTGGCTCGACGAGGAACATGCGGCCGCCGGCGCCCAGCGGCCTATCGAGGTAGACGAGCAGCTTGTCCTGGTAGCCGGCGATCGACATGCGGACCTTGCCGTCCCAGACCACGAACGGTATCTCGTCGCGGGTGGCCAGGCGCTCGTTCAGTTCGGCCACCGACACTTCGCGCGGCGGTCCGGCGACGGTGGGCGGCGGGGCACTCTCAGCCGGCCAGAACCTGAAAGCGCCGGCGGTTTCTGCGCCCAGTGCGTTGATGAGTCCGAAGACGTTGGCCTTCGATACGCGGTACGTCGTGGCCGAGATATCGAGCGCCCGCCCCTCGGGCAGCAGGTTCTCGACGAAGCGTTTGACCGAGCCGGGCGCATAGCCGTTCTCAGGGGGTGCGAACGGCAGCGGCGGCGACAACGGAAAGGCGTCCTCGCGTCGAAGCCATTCGGGCGCGTACTGCAGCGTCCATCGGTCGTCCATCGGCGCGTAACCCAGTAGCGCGACCTTCTGGTCGTCTGCCCACAGCGACAGCTCGTGAATCCCGGGTTCGGTCGCCATCAGGGCCGCGCCGAACGGGGACCGGATGGTCGCGACAGCAACTGCATCCCGGGATGGTCCTTCGGCCCCACGACCAAGGCCAGGCCCAACCCGTCGAGCACGGCCAGCAGCTTGTCCAGGCGCACCGCGCCTTTGCCGTTTTCGAGCCGGGAGAAGAGGTCGACGGAGACGCCGGTCAGCGCAGCGGCGTCATCGATGCGCAGCGCCTGCTCGCGCCGCCTCGCGCGCACCAGGGGCCCCACGTCGGCCGAGGTTTTGATGACCTGCGGGTCGATCGGCGGGCCGGGTGGATTCATTTCGGAGTTCCAGGTTTTGCCGCTGGCAGACCGCTTCAACAACAAGAGTTTCTGATTTACCGAAACTATAGTCCAGAAGCGTCGGAATCGAAACGAAATCCATGAAACTCCGAAATGAAACCCGTGACGTTAGAAATGGTCCAGCGTCGGGAAGCGGTCGTCGCCGCGGATGCAGTTCCACAGCACGCAGGCCACACCGAGGTCCCCGGTCCAGAGGCTGTGGCGGCCTTGGCCGGTGCGGGTTCGTGCGTGCTCGACCTGTTCCGCCGCGTGGATCGCCAGCCGCCGCGCGCGCTCGAGCCACAGCGGCTCGGCGAAGCGGCGCCAGAGCTTGAGGCAGGCCATCGCGCTGCCGGCGCTTCCGTGGCACAGCGACGGCCCCTTGGCGAGCGGGCCGGCGTGCCAGGTCAGCTCGCCGGCCCCGCGCAAGAGCGCGTCCCACTGCGGGCTGCGCGAGGCGCCGGCCAGGCGGCACACGATACCCGGCGCACCGTGGCAGTCCTGCACGGCGGGACGCCCCCCTTTGGCGAGCCAGGCCGCGATGCGTTCGGGGTCGACGAGCACATGCCAGTTGATCATCTCCACCGCGCCGCCAGGGGCGTCGAGCATCCGGTGCAGTGCAGTCGCCGACAGCGTCTCGAAAGCACGTCGTTCTACCGTCGGCAAGATGCTCGCGTCCAGGGCAGCGGCACCACGCAGCGCGGCGTAGACGTTGCCCGCCAGTCCGTGGCCGGCCCCGAGGTGGCGCGTCCGCCGTCCATACAGGTCCTGCTGCCAGATCCAGGTGCCGAGATCCGGATCGACCACCATGTCGTCGACCAGGGCCTGTATCGCCCGCCTCACCAATTCGGTCCAGCGCACGTCGCCGCCGGCTTCCGCCGCGTGAATGGCAGCGAGCACCGTTCCCGCGTTGCCCCAGAGCGGCTCGTGCGCCGGGTTGTGCAGGTTGCCTTGCACGACCGCATGGAGCCGGTCGGATAGCGCGGCGCGGCGCGTGACCATCCAGGCCAACAACAGCGGTGCGCTTTCGCCGAAGAGGTACGAGGCACTGCCATGCTGCTCTTCGGCGGCCTCGATGGCCACCCATTCGGGATAACGCTCGATCCAGGGCGTGTAGTCGCGGCCGGAGGCCACCGCGCCCTGCGTTCGAAGGTGGCGCAGAGCCCAGACGACGCCGGCAGCACCCCAGTAGAAGTTGAACGAACGAGAGCCAGGCTGCGGCGGGTCGTCCTGCGGATGGAGCAGCCAGCTGCCTTGGCTTTCATCGAACTCGGCCTCGGCTGCAGCACAGATGCGCTGGATGGCCCCATGCGCGGCGGCTTCGCTCCAAGGCGTGGCGCAGAGCGGTTCGTGTTTCGTCGGGTCGAACAGGTCTTGCATGGCGCAAGGCTATATCGACAGTGCGGGCCGGGCAAGGCAGACGGGTCTGGTCGCGTGTCGCCAAGGCGTGCGACGTCAGGCTGCGGAGTTCCCGCGAACCGTCGCGTGCCTCATTCGTTCTTGAACAAGCCCCTCTCGTTCATTCGCATCAAGCGCGACCGCGCCGCCGGCTTGCGCACGGGCGGCGAATCGTGCGTCGGGTCCGTTCTGCTGGCCTCTGTTGCCGCGTCATGAAAGTCGAGGTCGCGGCCCGACGGTCGTGCCGGCGTTCGGGTTCCGAACTTCGGGCGCCCGCGGGTTGCGCTTTCCTTTGCTGCTGCTGCCGCCGCCGCCGGGTTCGAGCTGAAAAAGTCGACCACCTCCACGACTTCGGTGAGCACGGGCAGCTCCTTGACGGCGCTGCGCATTTCGCGCACGAACACCTCCGGCGCGATCTCGGGGGCATCCGGGTCGCTCGGGCGCGGCACCGGCATCGCGTCGATGTCACCCGTCGCGGCGTCGGCGATGCCAGCGGCGCTGCTCGCCAGGGCGTCGGCCGCCGGCTCCGGGTGATCGGCCAGATCCACGCAGTCGGCCAGGTCCACCGGCGTTTCCTCGCGATCGACAGCCGCCGGGACGCTGGCATCCGCACTCGCGTCCGCACCCGCATCCACACCGACATCCGCGCCTTCGACCCGATTGGGTGGTGTCGGCTCCGGCACCGCGAGCGGGACGATGCCGTACGCCTGCAATCGCAGCCTTTCCCAGACCAGCCCGGTCGACGCCAGCTGGCGCAGCCGCTCCTCCCGGGACCTGGCGCCGCCGATCGACGAAAGCATGTCGTGGAGTTCCGGATGCACCTCGCTGTCGATCTCGAACTGCAGGTGAAGAACGGCCATGATCCCTCGCTCGCCGGCCCTTCTGCGCCTCTTCAGACGCTCGCCGCTTGTGCCTCCGCGACGGCCTCGCCGATCAACTGGAACCCGCGCACGTTGGCCGCCATCGGCTCCGGCATGATGAAGACCGGGATCGCCGGAAAGCGCTTGACGAGAACGTCGCGGTAGCGCTCGGGGTGGCCGCCGACCAGGACCATCAGGTCGATGATTTCGTGGGCGTCGCGCAGGCCGTCGACCATGCGGTTGATCGAGTCTTCGATCACCGTCATGATGATCGGCTCGAAGTGCTGCAGATCGTGCGCCACGCCGGCCAGCTTGACGGGGCTTTGGTTGCGCAGCGCGTCGTTGATGCGCGGCATCACCGCCGGCCCGAGCGGCCGGCCGACCTCGGCCACCAGCGACTCCAGCACCGAGCGCACGACCCGGTGGCGGCCGGCATCCGACGCCGCGCCGCTGGCCCGCGGATTGATGCTGCCCTGCTGGATCAGCAGCCAGTCGAGCGTGTGTTCGCCGGGGTCGATCATCAGCACGGAAAGCTCGTCCAGGGCTTCGCCGCTGGCCAGCGGCTTCAGCGCGCCCGGCGTCTTCGTGATGACGTCGTTCAGTTCATCGAGGTGGTCGTCGAGCGCGGCATAACCGCCCATCGGCTGGGCCTGGACCAGAACCTTGCGCACCTTGATGGTCTTGCCGTCGCCGACCTCGATGTCGCCTTCGTAGAGTGAGCGCAGGTAGTCGCGGCGCTTGCTGTCGTTGTACTGGTTGACCGGAAGGCCGAGCACCAGGACGTCGACCACCGGGTCGCCGGCCTCCAGCATGTAGCGCAGGGCACCCTTCGTCAGCGCTTCGTAGATCGCGCCGCGGTAGAACTCGTCGGTCACGTCGCGCCCGAAGCTGCCGCCGGCCTGCGCCAGCCCGACGTCGCGCCCGACCTCGTAGTTCGCGCCGTTCACCGGCACGTCGAAGGTGTCGCGCCGGCGCGTGCCCAAGGTGCGCACCGCGCTCGCGTCGGCCGGGATGGCCATCGACGGGAAATTGATGAAGCCCACGCCGCCGGCGGTGCGCACGCTCAGCTTGACGAGGCCGAAACCGACGTCGATGGCACGGACGACCGGCGCTTTCGACGATGAAGCCTGCCTTGCGTCTGAAGTGACTTCACGCAATTTGGGGTTGGACGCATTGGGCATGGGTTTCTCCAGTTGGGAAACCGGGACTCGCGAGCAGCCGATGGATTCGGCGTGGCCCGAAAGGAAGGTCGTGCGGCCGTGCGACCATGCATTCGGCACCGCGCGAGACCCGGCCCGCCTAGTTTGCTCGTCCCGGCGCCGCCTGGGTGTGTGCAAGCGTACGGTGGGGCTTTTACAGGCAGGTCATCAGCGCCGATGAGGCCCAGACTTCCAGCGGCGTGCTCGCCCGCAAGCCGGGCATCGCCTCGATCCGCGCCATCGCGTCGCCGAGCAGATCGATCGGCACCGGCTTGCTGAACCGGAAGCCCTGCAGCAGCTCGCAGCGCAGATCGACCAGGTGGGTGTGCTGGGCCAGCGTCTCGACGCCCTCGGCCACCACCCGCAGCCCCAGGCTGTGCGCCATCGCGACGATCGCGCCGGCCAGCAGCGCGGTGCCTTCGCCCGAATCGATCTGGCGGACGAAGCTGCGGTCGACCTTGACCGTCTGCGCCGGAAAGTTCGCCAGGTAGGCCAGCGACGAATAGCCGGTGCCGAAATCGTCGATCGCGATGCTGATGTTCATCGCGCGCAAGCCGGCCAGGATGCGCTGGGTGTGCTCCAGCGAGTTCATCAGCACCGATTCGGTGATCTCGACTTCCAGCGCCGACCCGTCCAGGCCGGCCGCCTGCAGCGCTTCGGCGACGCTCGTCTCCAGCCCGTCGGCCATGAACTGCCGCGGCGACAGGTTCACCGCCATGCACAGGCCGGGGCGGCCCTGCCGGCGCAGCCGTGCGAGGTCGGCACAGGCCTGGCGCAAGACCCAGGCGCCGATCGGGACGATCAACCCGGTGTCTTCGGCCAGCGGAATGAAGTCCAGCGGCGACACCAAGCCACGCAGCGGGTGCCGCCAGCGCAACAAGGCCTCCAGCGCGTGGACCTTGCCGCTGGCGGCGTCGACCAGCGGCTGGTAGTGCAGCACCAGTTCGTCGCGCGCCAGCGCCTGGCGCAGATCGGCGGCCAGCGCGAGCTGGTCGCTGGTGTCGCTGGTCATCTGCTCGTCGTAGATCGACACCGCGTCGCGGCCGCGCGCCTTGGCGTCGTACATCGCCGCGTCGGCGTTGCGCAGCAGCTTAGGCAGGTCGCTGGCGTGCGCCGGGTACAGCGCGATCCCGATGCTGGCGGTGACGTGCAGCCGGTGCCCTTCGACCAACAGGTCGTCGCCCAGCGCGGCGAGGATCTTGTACGCGAACTCGGTCGCCTGTTCCGGGCTCGCGATGTCCGGCAGCAGCAGCGCGAATTCGTCGCCGCCCATGCGGACCACGGTGTCCGAGGTCCGCACCGCATCGGTCAGGCGCTGGGCGATGATCTTCAGCGCTTCGTCGCCGAATGCGTGGCCGAGCGTGTCGTTGATCTGCTTGAAGCGGTCGAGGTCGATCAGTGCCATCGCGAAGCTGCCGGCCTGGCGCTGCGCGAGCGCCAGCAGTTGCGCCGCGCGGTCCTGCAGCAGCACCCGGTTCGGCAGCCCGGTGAGGCTGTCGTGCAGCGCCATGTGTTCGATCTTCGCGGCGGCGCGCTTGCGTTCGGTGATGTCCATCACCATCCGCAGGCTGCCGAGCGAGCGCCCGCCGGCGTCGCTGAGCGGCAGCGCGATCACGCCGGCCGCAAAGCGGCCGCCGTCCTGGCGCACGCAGACCCATTCGGTTTCGATCGGCAGGCCGTTCGCCGCCCGCGGCGAATGGAACAGCTCGGGGCCGGTGCCGACCGCCTCGTGCAGCTCGATGCTGCGCTGGGCCGCACGCAGCGCGACCTCGTCGGCGTCGTTCAGGACCTCGGCCGGGCGGCCGATCAGCTCGCCGGGCCGGTAGCCGTGCATCGCGTGGCTGGCCGGGTTGGCGGTGACGATGTTGCCGTCGGCGGCGATCGTCATCACGCCGATCGGCGCCACGTCCATGATCGCCTGGTTCAGCGCCGCGGTTTCGCGCGCCCGCCGCTCCATCTCGCGCTCGCGCGTCAGGTCGCCGAGCATCCAGACGACGATCTCACCGGCTTCGGTGCGCACCAGGCTCAGGCTGCCGCGCATGTACAGCGTGCGGCCGTCGCGGTGCAGCAGTTCGAGTTCGTCGATCGGGCCGTGGCCGTCCTCGCGCCGGCGCGCTGTGCGAATGAAGTCCTTCCACTTGGGGATGTACTCGCGCGCGCGCTCCGGCGCCAACAGCATCGATGTATGGCGTGTCAGCAGCTCGGCTTCGGCGTAGCCGAGGATTTCCTGGGCGGCGTGGTTCGCCCCGAGGATGACGCCGCGCACGTCGAGCGTGAAGATGCCTTCGCGGGTGCCGTCGAGCACCGAACGCAGGCGCGCCTCGCGTTCGCGGGCGTCGCGGCTGTAGCGCCGCGCCACGGCGTGCGCGCGCGCCGACTGGGTCAGCAGCAGCCATGCCAGCCAGGCCAGCAGCGCCGACAACACCAGGCCGGCGGCCAGGCTCATCGTGCTCGGGCGCATGCCGGCCAGCAGATCGGGTGTCGGTGCGATACCGGCGCGCAAGGTCCACCAGCGCCCGCCGACGTGCAGCGTGCGCTCGCGAAGGTCGCCGGCGCTGGCGGTCGACGGCAGCTCGAGCAGCTCGTTGGCGCCGGCATGGCAATCCAGGCCCAGGCGCACGTTCGGAAACTGCTGGGCCAGCACGTCGACCACACCCGCCACCCGGATCGGGATGCCGATGTAGCCGATCAGCGCTGCGGCGCGTGTCTCGGGCGAGTCGAGCACCGAGTCGCGCCGGTACACCGGCATGTACCAGACGACGAGCTTGGTGCTCTTGTCGATGCCGGGCCAGCTGACAGGGGTGGTCAGGCGCGGCTGCCCCATGTCGCGCGCGGTTTCCATCGCGGCGCGGTGGGCCGGGTCCAGCCAGGGGTCGAACATCGCCAGGCGCCCTTCGTCGGCGTTGGCGGGCGCCATCATGATCCGCCGTTCGAAGAAGGCCGGCGCCGAGCCATCGCCGCCGGCCGCGTGCGGCCCGGCGGGATCGGCCGGGCCGCTGACATCCAGATAGACCATTGACTCCGCACAGGCGTTGAATTCGCCGACCCGGACCTGGCGGCCGACCGCTCGCCACTCGCGCGGGTCGAGGCTGGGGTCGGTGCTGACCACCATCGAGGCCGCCCGCAACGCCTCTTCGCAGCCGGCCAGGTGCATCTGCAGCAGGGCACCGAAGCTGTCGGCCAGGTTCGACAGCTGCGTCGCGCGCTGGTCGCGCTCGGAATGCAGCAGCTCGGTCGCCGTCAGCCCGGTGACCGTGACGCCGAGCGCGAAGACCAGGGTCGGCGCCCAACGTCTGGGTTGGCGCAGCCAGTCGAGCAGCTTCATGCCGGGCTGGTGCTCAGAAGTAGCGGGCGAGGGGAAGGGCGGGGGGTGTCCATCGATGGGCCTTGTCCCTGGGCTTATCGGCGCCCTCGGCGCAGACCTGACGCACCGGTGGCGGCGAACCGGCGCGCCGAGCGGACTTTCGCACGCCCAGCCGTTGCGGCGCCGCATCCGTCGCCGTTGTTGACGCGGATCAAGCCCCGCCGCCGGCGCCCGCGGCACCATCGATTCCCCATTTCGATTTGCGAGACGAACGTGAAGATCCTTTTGCCCGTCGACGGCAGCGACTACACGAAGCGCATGCTGAGCTACGTCACCGAGCACACCGAACTGCTCGGCCCGGGGCACGAATATGTCCTGTTCACCGCGGTCCCCGGGATCCCGCTGCATGCGGTGCGCTTCGTCGATCGCGCCACGCTGGACGAGCACTATCGAGAACAGGCCGGCCAGGTGTTCCAGGCGGTGAAGGCGTTTGCCTCGCAGCCGGGCTGGAAGGTCCGCGAGGCTTACGGGCATGGTTATGCGCCGGAGGCGATCGCCGCCTGCGTCGCGGCGGAAAAGCCCGATCTGATCGTGATGGGCACGCATGGCCATTCGGCGATCGGTTCGATGATCATGGGCTCGGTCGCCAGCGGCGTGCTCGCGCGCTGCAAGGTGCCCGTGCTGCTGATCCGCTGAGCGCACGACGCCATGGGCGCGGGGGCCGCGAGCGAGGGCGCGGGCGCGGCCGTCGCCGAGGCGTCGCTGCTGATCGCCGGCATGCGGTGCGCCGCGTGCGCGGGGACGATCGAGCAGGCGCTGGTCGCGCTTCCCGGCGTGCTCGATGCCCGCGTCAGCGCCGCGGCGCGGTGTGCGACGGTGCGCTGGGACGCCGGCCTAACCCGCGCATCGGCGGTGCTGGGCGCCATCGAGGCCGCCGGCTATGCGGCGTCGCCCGACACCGCCGCGGCAGCGCGTGCGCTGCGCCAGGCGGAGTCGCGCGCGGCGCTGTGGCGCCTCTTCGTCGCCGCGTTCTGTGCGATGCAGATCATGATGTTCGCGACCCCGGCCTACGTCAGCGCGCCGGGCGAGCTCGCACCGGACCTGAAGCGCCTGCTCGATTGGGCGAGCTGGCTGCTGGCCTTGCCGGTGCTGTGGTTCTCGGCGGCGCCCTTCTTTGCCGGCGCCTGGGCGGCTTTGCGCCGGCGGCGGATCGGCATGGACCTGCCGGTGGCGATCGGCATCGCGGCGGCCTTCATCGCCAGCAGCGGCGCCGCTTTCGACCCCGGCGGGCTGTTCGGCGACGAGGTGTATTTCGATTCGCTGGCGATGTTCGTCAGCTTCCTGCTCGGCGGGCGTTTCCTCGAAATGCGCGCCCGCCATCGCGCCGAGCTCGCGCTCGAAGCGGCGACCGAGCGCTTGCCGCAAACGGTGCTGCGCCTGCTGCCCGATGGCGGGGTCGAGGAAGTCGGCGCCGCGCTGTTGCGCGCCGGCGACCGCGTGCGCATTCCGGTCGGCCAGGCATTTGCCGCCGATGGCGTGCTCATCGAAGGCTCGACCTCGGCCGATGAATCGATGCTGACCGGCGAATCGCGCCCGGTCGCCAAGGACAGCGGCGACAAGGTCGTGGCCGGCAGCGTGAACCTGCAATCGCCGGTGCTGATGCGGGTCGAGCGGGTCGGCGCCGACACCCGCTACGAGGCGATCGTCGCGTTGATGCGCGCCGCGCGAACCCTGCGCCCGGCGATGCTCGCCAGCGCCGACCGCTGGGCGGCGCCATTCCTGTGGGCCGTGCTGCTGCTCGCCGCCGCGGCGGGGGCCGCCTGGAGCGTCATCGACCCGTCGCGCGCGGTCTGGGTCGTCGTCTCGGTGCTGATCGTCACCTGCCCGTGCGCGCTGTCGCTGGCCGCGCCATCGGCGCTGCTGGCCGCGGCCGGCGCGATGGGGCGGCGCGGCGTGCTGCTGCGCCGGCTCGACGCGATCCAGGGGCTGGCCCGGATGCAGACGCTGTTCGTCGACAAGACCGGCACGCTGACCGAAGGGCGCCTGCGTTGTGTCGACGTGCAGTGGCTGGCCGGCGGCGGTGGGGCCGTGGACGAGACACTGCAAGGCGTTGCCGCGTCGCTGGCGGCGTGTTCGAGCCACCCGCTGGCGGCTGCGCTGCGCGAAGCCTTTCCCGCCGCCCGCACGGCCTGGCACGACTTGCGCGAAGTCGCCGGCCAGGGGCTCGAAGGCTTCGACGAGGACGGCTGCCGCTGGCGGCTCGGTGCCGCTGACTGGGCCGGCGCGCCGGCGGCCGACCCGGGCGAAGGCGCTAGCGAAGGTACAGGCGACGGCGCGACAACCTGCCTTGCCCGCGACGGCCGGGCGCTGCTGCGCTTCGTGTTCGACGAACGCCTGCGCGACGATGCGCTGGCCGCGGTGCGCGAGCTGCAGGCCGATGGCGTGGCCGTGCGGCTGCTGTCCGGCGACGAAGCGCGGCGGGTGCAGCGCATCGCGTCGCTGCTCGGCATCGGGTCGGCCGCCGGCGCGCTGGCACCGGCCGACAAGCTGGCTGCGCTGCGCGCCGCCCAGCAGCGCGGCGAGATCGTCGCGATGCTCGGCGACGGCATCAACGACGCGCCGGTGCTGGCCCAGGCCGATGTCTCGTTCGCGATGGGCGAAGGCGCGCTCGTCGCCCGCGCGCAGGCCGACGGCGTGCTGGTCTCGAACCGGCTGGGCGACATCGTTCGTGCCCGCGTGCTGGCCCGCAAGACCTTGCGCATCGTCCGGCAGAACTTCGCCTGGGCCGCGTTCTACAACGCGGCTTGCGTGCCGCTGGCGCTGGTCGGCTGGCTGCCGCCGTGGGCGGCGGGGCTGGGCATGGCCATCAGTTCGCTGCTGGTCGTGCTGAATTCGCAGCGCTTGGCGCACTAGATCGATGGACATCCTTTATCTGCTGATCCCGATGACCGCGGTGCTGGTGCTGTGCATCCTCGGCGTCTTCGCCTGGGCATTGCACGGCGGGCAGTTCGATGACCTCGAACGCGAAGGCGAACGCATCCTGGCCGCGGAGTCGCCCGGAGTTGATGCGCGTCAAACCCCCGGCATCGCCCAAACGGAAGAATCCAACCCAGTCCAACGACTTGTGTGAGGGAACAGATGGCCAACGCATCGACGGCACCCGCCGCAGCGGTCTACGACGACGGCACGGTGCGGCTTTTCACGCTCGCCGCCGTGCTGTGGGGCGTGGTCGGGATGGCGGTCGGCGTGCTGATCGCCGCCCAGCTGACCTGGCCCGAACTGAACTTCGGCATCCCGTGGCTGAGCTACGGCCGGCTGCGGCCCTTGCACACCAATGCGGTGATCTTCGCCTTCGGCGGCTGCGCGCTGATGGGCAGCAGCTTCTACGTCGTCCAGCGCACCTCGCAGGTCGCGCTCTTCGCGCCCAAGCTCGGGACTGCAGTCTTCTGGGGCTGGCAGCTCGTCATCGTCGCTGCCGCGATCTCGCTGCCGATGGGCTACACGCAAGGCAAGGAATACGCCGAACTCGAATGGCCGATCGATGTGCTGATCGCGATCGTCTGGGTTTCCTACGCGATCGTGTTCTTCGGCACCATCGGCATCCGCAAGGTCCGCCACATCTACGTCGCGAACTGGTTCTACGGCAGCTTCATCCTGACGGTGGCGCTGCTGCACATCGTCAACAGCGCGGCGGTTCCGGTCAGCTTCTGGAAGAGCTACTCGGCCTACGCCGGCGTCCAGGACGCGATGGTCCAGTGGTGGTACGGCCACAACGCGGTCGGCTTCTTCCTGACCGCGGGCTTCCTCGGGATGATGTACTACTTCATCCCGAAGCAGGCCGAGCGCCCGATCTACTCGTACCGGCTGTCGATCGTGCACTTCTGGGCACTGATCTTCACCTACATGTGGGCCGGCCCGCACCACCTGCACTACACCGCGCTGCCCGACTGGGCGCAGAGCATCGGCATGGTCTTCTCGCTGGTGCTGCTGGCGCCGAGCTGGGGCGGCATGATCAACGGCATCATGACCCTGTCGGGTGCCTGGCACAAGCTGCGCGACGACCCGATCCTGAAGTTCCTGATCGTCAGCCTGTCGTTCTACGGCATGGCCACCTTCGAGGGGCCGATGATGTCGATCAAGACCGTCAACGCGCTCAGCCACTACACCGACTGGACGGTCGGCCACGTGCATGCCGGCGCGCTCGGCTGGGTCGGCCTGATGACGATCGGCACGCTGTACTACATGGTGCCGCGCATGTTCGGCCAGACCCGCATGTACAGCGTGAAGGCGATCGAGCTGCACTTCTGGATCAGCACCCTCGGCATCGTGCTCTACATCGCCGCGATGTGGATGGCCGGCGTGATGCAGGGCCTGATGTGGCGCGCCGTGAACACCGACGGCACCTTGGCCTACAGCTTTGTCGAGAGCGTGAAGGCGACCTTCCCGTTCTACCTGATCCGGCTCGTCGGCGGCCTGCTGTACCTGGCCGGCATGGGGGTGATGGTCTGGAATGTGGTCAAGACGGCGCGCGCCGGCCGCTACCAGCCGCTGCGCATCCCGGCCTTCGGCGCACCGCGCCCGGCGCCGAGCGCGGCCTGAAACAAGAGAACCAAAGCCATGGCCCACACCGAAGACAAGAGCGCTGGTTTCTCGCACGAGACGATCGAGACCAACAACGTCCTGATGATCGTGTTGATCCTGCTCGTCGTGGCGGTCGGCGGCATCGTCGAGATCGTGCCGCTGTTCTTCCAGCGCTCGACCACCGAAGCCGTGCCGGGCCTCAAACCCTACAGCGCGCTGCAGCTCGCCGGGCGCGACATCTACACCCGCGAGGGTTGCTACAACTGCCACTCGCAGATGATCCGCCCGCTGCATGCCGAGACCTTGCGCTACGGCCACTTCTCGATGGCCGGCGAGTTCGTCTACGACCATCCGTTCCAGTGGGGCAGCAAGCGCACCGGCCCCGATCTGCACCGCGTCGGCGGCAAGTACAGCGACGAGTGGCAGCGCATCCACCTGAACAACCCGCGCGACCTGGTTCCCGAATCGAACATGCCGGCCTATCCCTGGCTGGCGGCGGCCCGGCTCGACCCCGACGACGGGGCGCCGCGGATGAAGGCGCTGCGCCGCGTCGGCGTGCCGTACAGCGACGACGAGATTGCCAAGGCCGCCGCCGCGCTGGACGGCAGGACCGAGCTCGATGCGCTGGTGGCGTACCTGCAAGCGCTCGGCACGGCCGTGAAATGAAGAACGTATGAGGAACGTGTGATGGACGTGAACGACTTTCGAATCGCGGTGACCTTGCTGTCCTTCGTCGCCTTCATCGGCATCTTCCGCTGGGCCTGGTCCCGGCGCAACACGGCGCGCTTCGACGAAGCCGCGCAACTGCCCTTCGTGGCGGAGTCGAACGACAAGGCGCGGCAGCCATGAGCGACTTCTTCAACAGCGGCTGGTCGATCTTCATCGGCGCGGCCACCGTGCTCGGCCTGCTCGGCTGCCTGTGGCTGCTGTATGTCGCGAGCCAGCGCGAGCCGATGGCGGCCGACAACAGCACCGGCCACGTGTTCGACGAAGACCTGGTCGAGATGAACAATCCGCTGCCGCGCTGGTGGGCGATCCTGTTCGTGCTGACCGTCGTCTTCGCGTTCGGCTACGTCGCCGCCTACCCGGGCCTGGGCAGCATGGCCGGCCAGTTGGGCTGGACCAGCCAGAACCAGCTCCAGGCCGAACAGCAGGCCGCGCGCACGGCGATGACGCAGGTCTATGCGGCATTCAAGGACCTGCCGCCGGCCGAGATGAGCCGCCACCCGCAGGCGATGGCCACCGCCGAGCGGCTGTTCGTCAACAACTGCGCCGCCTGCCACGGCTCCGACGCGCGCGGCAGCAAGGGCTTCCCGAACCTGACCGACGGCGACTGGCTGCACGGCGGCACGCCGGAGAAGATCGAAGAGAGCATCACCCTCGGCCGCCAGGGCACGATGCCGGCGCTGGCCGCCGCGCTGGGCACGGCAGACGACCTGCACAACGTCGCCAACCATGTGCTGAGCCTGTCGGACAGCCCGCACAACGCGATCGCCGCTGCCGCGGGCCGCTCGAAGTTCGCGGTCTGCTCGGCGTGCCATGGCGCCGATGGCAAGGGCAACCAGGCCCTCGGCGCGCCGAACCTGACCGACCGGACCTGGCTGCACGGCTGGGGCGAAGAGGCCATCGTCGACATCGTCACGCACGGCAAGACGAACGTTATGCCGGCCCAAGGCGGACGCCTGACGCCCGAGCAGATCCACGTGCTCGCGGTCTACGTCTGGGGCCTGTCGCAGAACCGAAGCTCGGCGTTGACGGCTGCCCGGTGAACACCAAGGTCATCCCGATCGTCGCCGCGTCGTCGGCGGAGATGGTCTCGCTGTACCAGAGCGAGGCGAAGATCCAGATGCGTTCGGTCACGGGCTGGTTCGCCGGCTGGCGCTGGGGGCTGGTCTGGTTCACGCAGTTGCTGTTCTACGGCCTGCCGTGGCTGCCATGGAACGGCCGCCAGGCGGTGCTGTTCGACCTCGCCGCGCGCCGCTTCTACGTCTTCGACCTCGTGCTGTATCCGCAGGACGTGATCTACCTCGCCGGGCTGCTGATCATCTCGGCCTTCTCGCTGTTCCTGTTCACCGCGGTGGCCGGGCGGCTGTGGTGCGGGTTTGCCTGCCCGCAGACGGTCTACACGGAGATCTTCATGTGGGTCGAGCGCCGCTTCGAAGGCGACCGCCAGGCGCGCATCAAGCTCGACGCGGCGCCGTGGAGCGCCGCCAAACTGCTGCGCCGCGGCGGCAAGCAGACGGTGTGGTTGGGCATCGGCCTGGTGACCGGCTTTACGTTCGTCGCCTACTTCACGCCGGCGCGCGCGCTGCTTGCCGATGCACTGGCGTTCGCGTTGAGCCCGGCGGAGCTGTTCTGGAGCCTGTTCTACGGCTTCGCGACCTACGGCAACGCCGGCTACATGCGCGAGCAGGTCTGCAAGTACATGTGCCCGTATGCGCGCTTCCAGAGTGCGATGTTCGACCGCGACACGCTGACCATCAGCTACGACGCCGCCCGCGGCGAGCCGCGCGGATCGCGCCCGCGCGGGGTCGCACCGGCCTCGGTGGGCAAGGGTGACTGCATCAACTGCACGCTGTGCGTCCAGGTCTGCCCGACCGGCATCGACATCCGCAAGGGGCTGCAATACGAGTGCATCGGCTGCGCTGCCTGCGTCGACGTCTGCAACGACGTGATGGACAAGATGGCCTATCCGCGCGGGCTGATCCGCTATGCCACGCAGAACAGCCTGGAAGGGCACTGGACCACCGCCGCGATGTGGCGGCGCGTGCTCCGCCCGCGCGTGCTGGTCTACAGCGGCGGGCTGCTGCTGATCGTGGCCGGCTTCGTTGCCAGCCTGGCGATGCGGGCGCCGTTCAGGGCCGATGTCGTGCGCGACCGCGGCGCGCTGGCCCGGCTGGTCGAAGACGGCCGGGTCGAGAACGTCTACCGGATCCAGCTGATGAACGCCACCGAGGCGGTGCAGCGCTTCCGGATCGAAGTCGATGGCCTGCCGGATGCGGTGGTCGCCTCCAGCCGCACGATCGAGGTCGGCGCCACCGAGGCGCGCTGGGTGCCGGTGGCGGTGCAGATCACGCCGCAGGCCGCGCGCAGCCTGGGCGACGGCGCGCACCCGATCCACTTCCGCATCGCCTTGCAAGAGGCCGGACGGACGGCGGTCGAGGTGAGCGAGAAGTCGACCTTCGTCGTTCCCCGCTGAGAACCCGAGGCAGCTCGCATGCAAACGCCGTCTCCGCAAACACCGTCAGCGATCGATTCGCTGCCCACCGCAGCGCTGCTGCCCTGGTGGCGGGTCGGCGTGATGTGGCTGGTGGTCGGCGGCCTCGGGGTGGTGGTCATCGCCAGCTTTGCGCTGCTGGCCACCGCGGTGCGCCACGCCGACAGCGTGGACCCGCACGGGGTGACCGCCACAAGGGCCGCGGTGCCGACCTCGCCGACCTCGCCCGCGATGCAGGCGCGCAACCACTCGGCAACGCCCGCCCGATGAAGCAGCGCGCCTTGCAGATCCTCTGGCCGGCCTTCCTGGCTGCGGGCGTGCTGGAGATGCTGGTCTTCGCGGTGATCGACCCCGCCGACCTGCGCTGGTTCGGCGGGCCGCCGATCGCCTGGTCGACGCAGGCCATCTACACCGTCACCTTCCTGATCTTCTGGGCCGCGGTGGCGACCGCGGGTGCGATGACCGTGCTGCTGTCGGTGGAGTCGGACGTGTTGAACACGTTCGGCGACGAGAGCCGCTGACGGCGGCATCCGATGGATGCGCCGTTGATCCTCGCCGGCCTGACGATGGGCGTGGCGGCGTCGCCGCATTGCATCGCGATGTGCGGTGCGCCGTGCGCGGCCTTGACCAACGGCTGCCGGCGCAACGCCGGCGGCTTTCACCTCGGCCGCCTGCTCGGCTACATGGCCGGCGGCGCGCTGGCCGCCAGCAGCGTGGCCGCGCTCGGCGCCTGGAGCCAGGCGGCGCCGGCGCTGCGGCCGCTGTGGACCTTGCTGCACCTGGCGTTCCTCGCGCTCGGCCTGTGGTGGCTGGCAACCGGGCGCCAGCCCGACTGGATGAAGCGCAGCGGCGCGGTGCCGGTGCAGGCGGTGGCGGGCGTGGGCGCAGGCGTGGTGGCGCGCCGCAGCCGGCCGCTGCGTTCGACGCTGGCCGGGCTGGCGTGGGTCGCCTGGCCTTGCGCGGCCTTGCAGGCGGCCTTGTTGTTGTCGGCGCTGGCGAGCAGCGCGCCGGGCGGCGCCTTCGTGATGGCCGCCTTTGCCGTCGGCTCGATGCCGGCGTTGGCGCTCGCGCCGTGGGCCTTGACGCGCTGGCAGGCGCTGCGCGGCAGCGCGGCTTCGGCGTTGCAGGTGGCGACCCTCGGCTTTCGTATCGCCGGCTTGAGCCTCGTGCTCGGCTCGGGCTGGGCGCTGACGCACGGGCTGTGGGAACGCGTCGCGGCCTGGTGCGCCGCATGAATGACGAGCCGGTGCAGGAGCCGTGGCAGGCCGTTCAACCCGGCGGCTGGTTCCAGATTCGCCGTTGGGCGATCGGCCTGCCCATGAATTCGGTGGAGCGCGCGTATCAGCGGCCCGTGTTCGGGCGGGTGCAATTGCGGTCCTGACGCGGCCGATGCGCTGGGAGACTCGACCGCTCTGCGGCCTTTACGCCCGCAAGTTATCTCGGCCTCGGGTCCAGCACGGCGCGCTAGCACGGGAGCAGTGGTTGCACGCTCGAGTTTCCGTCAACCGCCGTTGTCGGAACTGACAGGTCGGAACTGACAGCCGCGGTGCCGATCACACGCCGCCGAAGCCATGTCCGCATCTTGCCGCATGGGTGGGTGCAGCATGCGCTGCGGCCCACCCCCGAATCGGCCGGTCAACTCTATGGCGTGCATTTCTGGGTTTCGGTGCCGCAGGAACACCGCCACCGTTTTGCGCAACCGCTGCGCGAGATGCTGCATGCCGCGGGTCTGGCGGACAACGCGTCACGATCGTCCCATCGCGGCGCCTGGTAATCGTGCGTCTGGGTCTGGGGTGTGCAAGCGGATGGGAGGGCTGGGACCACTGACCCTTCGTCGCGGCGGTGCTGCGTGCTCTGCCGTCCGAAACGCATGTCGACGCCGCGAGCGGCTTCATCCGAACGGATGAAGCCGCTCGGGCTGCGGCCGGCGAACAATCGGCGCATCGACAACTCGGGAGGGGATCACGATGCGATTGAGCATGCTCAGCCGCGCAAGCGCGGCGCACAAGCGTTTCGCCGTCCGGTGGCGCACGGCGGCGGCCGTGGCGCTGGGCACCGCGGCCAGTGCCGTCGGCGCTGCCACGCTGACCTTCGATACGCCGACCGCGACCACGTCGGAGACCGAAGCCATCTACGGCTTGAGCGCAGGCGTCAACCTGACCTCGGCGCTTGTCGTCGACGGCGAACTGCGGCTCGATGCCGTAGGCGGCTTCAACGGCACACTCGACTTTGGCACCTTCGAGGGTGACTTCGGTTTTGCGTTCGACACCCGCATCAGTACGACGCCCGGCTATGTCAACGTCGGCTTCCACGTCGGGAACACGTCCTTCTATTTCCACCCCGGGTATTGGGACCACTACTTCATCAACGATGGGTTCGCCGGCCAAATGGGCTTCATCCCTGACTGGCAGCAGATGACTCACGTGGCGGTCGATGTCGACGCCAGCGCCAAGTCCTTTGTCGTCACGCTGAGCCAGGGCGCGAACAGCTACACCTTGAGCTACGTCGACACCGGCTACCTGCCGGGCACGTCGCCCTTCGGCTTCACCGCCGGTTCCGTGCCCGGCGCGGAGTTCTACGGCGTGTTCGACAATCTGGCCGTTTCACTGCCAGTGCCCGAGCCGGCGCCGCTGGCGCTGCTGACAGCCGGGCTGGCCGGGCTGGCGCTGCGCCACCGCTCGCGGCGGCTTCGGGCTGCGTTGGCCGGTGCCGGCGCCGCCGGCCTGCTCTGCGCGACCGTTGTGCCCGCGCAGGCGGCGGTCGTGGTGCTGTACGACGAGGCGGTCGGTGGAGATCTGGGGCCGAGCAGCTACCTCTACGGCGGCACGCCGCCTGTCTTCGCGCTCGGCGCCGGCACCAGTGTGCTCAGCGGTGCGCTCAGCGCCGGCCCCGACCGCTTCGGCAACTTCTCGACCGACGTGGACGCGTTCGATTTCATCGTCGATGTCGGCTATGAACTTGCCGGCGTCTGGGTGAACTACACCGCCACGGCGACACGCGGCGGCGCGACGATGCCGCCGGTCATGAACTTCATGTATCCCGACCACACAACGGTGGCGGATTCGATCGCCGAATATTTCATCCCACAAGCGAGTGGCACCGAGACGCTGTTCGACACCGGGGGGCAGCCGTTCAGGCCCATCGGTCACGGCGCCAGCCCGGCCGAGTTTTACTTGCGGTTCATGGACGATCAACAGCCGAGCGGTACCAGTTACGTCTATCAGTACACGCTGGCCCTCGACGTGCGGCGCGTAGCGGACTCGGCTGCCGTGCCGGAACCTGATTCGCTGGCGCTGGCAGGCTCGGCGCTGGCGGCGCTGCTGGTCGGCCGCGCGCCGCCCCGGCGTCGACGGGGAACGCAGCGACCCGAAGGCGACCGGAACGCCTGATCGCCAGGTCCAGCCTGGCGCGCAGTGGCGGCAGACCGCCCGGTCATCGCCGAGGCGCATCTATCAGCCGTTCGTACCTATGCCCTCCGCCTGGGCCGTACCGACGGCGGGCACGCGGCCGAGCAGGTGCAGCAGGTCCGCTTGCCGGCTCGTGCCGGTCTTGTCGAACACCGAGTGGAGTTGCGTTTTCGCGGTGTTGACGCTGACGCCGAGTTGCCGGGCACAAGCCTTCAGCGGCTGGCCCGCGAGCAGCGCGTCTGCGACGCGCGCTTCCGCCAGCGTCAGCCCGAACAACTCGATCCAGCGCTCGACGGCCGCTGTCGGCGGATGGTCGAGCGCGGCGACGAGCACGAGCGCGGCCGGCGGTGTCGACCACACGTCCTCGGTCACTTCCGAGGGCGGCAGCGTCGTCGCGGTGTAGCGTGCGCCTGGCTCGCCGAGCAGCACGCTGCCCGTCGTGCGCTCCCGTGCCGTTCTGGTGATCGCCGCGCGCAGCGCTTCGTTCTGCTGCCACCGGCGAGCCTCCAGCGTGCCCCGGCTCGACCCCAGCGGGTCTGCTGTACTCAGCAGCGCGCGGGCGCGTTCGTTGGCCTCCAGAACCCGCGCGTCCGCGTCGACGGCCAGCACGGCCAACGGCAAGCGGGCGAGCGCATCCGATATCGACTGGGCCGAACGCTGCCTGGCCTGCACCTGCACCGTCATCTGCAGCGCGCGGGCCATATGCGGCATCAAGCGGCGCAACAGTTCTTCGTGCGGTCCTTCGAACGACGCGCGCCCGACCTGCCGTTGGAACCCGACCTGGTACTCGGTGCCGGATTCGCGCAGCAGGCAGCCGCCCATCGCGTAGTGCAGGCCGAGCGGCAGCATGAAGTCCTGGTAGAACTCGCTGCGCGAGACGAAGCGCGCAGCGAAGTGGCGGTGGCACGCGACGACGACGCCAGGGCCGGCACGCGCGGAGAGTTCGCGGCGCGGATCGATCGCACCGTAGCGCTCGTTGTAAGCCGTCAGGACCGCCGAGCCATCCTGTTGCGACGCCGGCAGCAGCCCGAAATGGTCGCCTTGGGGATTCCAGCCGAGCAGATGCCAGCGGTCGGCCGCAATCGCCGCGGCAACCTGTTCCATCAGGTCGCGCCAGCGCGCGGGTGCGAGCACGGCGTCATAGATGGAGCCGGCGAGGGCTTCGAACGGATCGGTTGGCCCGGTGCGGCTCGTATGGGGGTGCGTCACGCGTTGCTCCTCCTGGCGCGGTGACATTCGCAAGCACGGAACATACCGTAACATTCGGCCTGATGTGGCCGCAGCCGAGCGGCGCCTTCGTTCCTGAAGATGGGCAAGCACTTGTCGAGTTCATTCACTCGCCTGGGCCGCGACGACGATGACCGACGAACAGTACGACGAGCTGGTGCACGCCCTCTACGACGTGACGCTGAGCGAGCAGGGCTGGGCGAAGCCGCTCGTCGAGCTGGCCGCCGCGCTGGACGCCGGTAATTCGCATCTGATGGTCTGGGACTTCCAGCGTCCCGCACCCCTGTTCTCCATGACGTGGGGCATGGATGACCGGATGGAAGCGGAGTATTGCGTGCACTATGGCGCCATCGACCCCCGCCGGCTGGCCGTCTCGTCGATGGCCGAAGGTGACTGGTATGCCTGCCATCATCGGTTCGACAAGCGTTCTGTCGAGCGCAGCGAGTTCTATCAGGACTATCTCATCAAGGGCGGCTGGCGCTACCTGCTCGGCACCCGGCTGAAGCGGCACCAAAGCCTGGACGTCTTCTTTGGCCTGCATCGCGCGCCCAGACAGCAGCCTTTCAGCGAAGAGAACATCGCGCTGATGCGGCGGTTGACGCCTCACTTCCAGCGTGCCGCGCAGCTCTGGCTGTCGACGGAGGACCTGCGTCAAACGGCGCTTCTCGGCACCGCGGCGCTGGATGCCATCGAGTACGGCGTCGTCGCCATCGAAGCGACGAGCAAGCCGGTTTTCGCGAATCGGCTCGCCGGGGCCTTGTTGCGCGAAGGTCGGCCACTGCAACTGGCCGGGGGCATGCTGACGGCCGCCGGGCACGCGGACGCGAAGCGGCTCGCCGCCGCCATTCAGGAATGCAAGACCACGGGCCGAGCCGTGTCGCTGCAAGTCGGCGAGGCCGCATCGGGTGCCGGCTCGTGCGTGCTCACTGTCATCGCCCTGCGAGAAGACAGCCCGATGAAGCGGCTGTTCCGGACGGCGGCCTTGCTGGTCCTCGCCGCCTCCGACAGACGCCGTCGAACGCTCACGGCCCAGCAGTTGATCCAGATTTTCGGACTGACGCCCGCCGAGGCCCGCCTGGCCCGCGCGATCGCCGCCGGCGAATCGCTCGAGTCCTACAGCTCGAATGTCGAAATAAGCCTGACGACGACCAAGTCGCAGTTGCAGGCGACGCTGAAGAAGACAGGCACTCGGCGGCAGATCGATCTGGTCCGTCGACTAACCTCCATTCCTTCGGCTCGACAGAGGAGAGGCTGAGTGCCGAGCTGCGCTGCCAGCCCAGGACGTCGATTTTGGAAAGTCGGGCTGGCTGGACAAGGGGGGTGACATGGCGGCCTCAATCTCCGTCGGCGATGCGCATCACGATGCGCCCTTCGATGTCGCCGTGCCTCATCTTCGCGAGCACGGCGTTGACGTTGTCGAGCCGGGCTTCGGCATAGGTCGTGTGGACCTTGCCGTCGCCGGCGAAGGCCAGCGCTTCCTGCAGGTCCTTGCGGGTGCCGACGATCGAGCCGCGAACGGTCTTCGCGTTGAGCACCATGTCGAAGATCGGCAGCGCGAAGTCGCCCGGCGGCAAGCCCACCAGCGCCATCGTTCCGCGCTTGTGCAGCATGCCCAGGGCCTGCGAAAACGCACTCCGCGAGACGGCGGTCACGAGCACGCCGTGGGCTCCGCGCAATGCGCGCTGGACTTCCTGCACCGGGTCTTGCGTCTTGGCGTTGATCACCATCTCGGCACCCAGCCGGGTGGCGAGCGCGAGCTTGGCATCGTCGATGTCGACCGCGATGACGTGAAAGCCCATCGCCTTCGCGTACTGCACCGCGAAGTGGCCGAGGCCGCCGATGCCGGAGACGGCGACCCAGTCGCCGGGCTTGCAGTCGAGCATCTTCAAGCCCTTGTAGACCGTGACGCCGGCGCACAGCACCGGCGAGATCTCGGCGAAGCTGACGTTCGCCGGCAGGTGGCCCACATAACCGGGGTCGGCCAGTACGTACTCGGCATAGGCGCCGTTGACGGTGTAGCCGGTCATCTGCTGTTCGTCGCACAGCGTCTCCCAGCCGGTGATGCAGTGTTCGCAGTGGCCGCAGGCGGTGTGCAGCCAGGGCACGCCGACACGGTCGCCCTCCTTGATGCCCTTGACGCCGGCGCCGAGCGCGGCGACATGGCCGACCCCTTCGTGGCCGGGAATGAATGGC
>Ga0307513_10001948_pt1 | contig 29204 bp, 27 predicted proteins | sample 15_EM_MG_FD_202174 | JGI IMG/M metagenome (GOLD analysis project Ga0307513, IMG submission 202174) | Populus trichocarpa ectomycorrhiza microbial communities from riparian zone in the Pacific Northwest, United States - 15_EM | ecosystem: Host-associated > Plants > Roots > Unclassified | place... | reverse complement strand
CCCTCAAGGGATAGCCCGATTTTGGGCGGGCTCGTGACCCACTTGCTGGGTCGAGACCCGGCCCAATCGCAGGCTGAGACGCTGCGGAGCGGCCTGGGCTGTTGATTACAGAGAGTCATGGTTTTGGGAAAGCCGCGGCAAATTTCGACCTTTGGCAAACGCGACAAATGGCGGCCCCTGCGCCCGACGTAAAGGGTCACAGCGCAGCAGCCGCCGCCTGTCGATGCCCGGTCATAAGACCGGGCTGTGAAGATCCCCCCATGAGAATCGCCCGCCGGGTTGCCGACGAATGATTCTGGAGATGGGTGACACCACCCGAGCGCTGCGAATGGGATCGGCCGTCCGCCAGCTAGTGGTGGTGGGGTGGTGTCGGCTCAGTCCTCGTCCAGCCTTTGCTGCGGGATGCCTGCAAGCAGGGCCCGCACTTCCGACTCGCGATAGCGGCGGTGACCGCCAAGCGTTCGGATCGAGGAGAGCTTGCCGGCCTTTGCCCACCGGGTCACGGTCTTCGGATCGACACGGAATAGCGCGGCGACTTCTGCCGGTGTGAGCAACGGCTCAGCGTCGGGCGATCGGGTGGTCATGTCAGCCTCCATGAACGGGGCGGATACCCCGGCTTCCGACATCGTGCCCTGCGAAGACACGTCGCGGGAACAATCCAGACGGATGATCCCCCATCAGGAGGAAGCATGACGTCGGTTGTGTACGTACGGTCACGACATGGCACCTTACTGTGATCGAACCACGAAAGTGGCCCTGCCGACACGCCACGCGGGTCGGTTCTATCCTTCGCTCTCGTGAGCACTCCGGAGATAGCGCGACGTCGACATCGAACACCGGAAACATGCCTCTCAATCGGGCCGAGCAAGTCAGCTCACACCAACCTGAACACGGTGAGGATGGCGTGTACTCCATGAAAACAGGCATCGAAGGGGAGAGCATCCCCTTAACACCCGAGATCATCCTCTCAGACCCGGACTGGACCGATCTGCCCTGGTCCGCCGGACATGAGCAAGTCGTCTTCTGCCACGACCCGGCCAGCGGCCTGCGAGCGATCATCGCGATCTACACAACCGCCCTCGGACCGGCCTTGGGCGGCACCCGATTCCAGCCCTATCCGACCACCGCGGCCGCCCTTGCCGACGTCCTGGCGCTATCCAAAGCGATGGCCTACAAGAACGCCCTGGCCGGCCTGGACCACGGCGGCGGCAAGGCGGTGATCATCGGCGACCCGCTCCGGGACAAGAGCGAAAGCCTGCTGCGCGCCTACGGCCGGTTCGTCGCCTCCTTGGGCGGGCGCTACGTCACTGCGTGTGACGTCGGGACGTACGTCACCGACATGGACGTGGTGGCCCGAGAGACGTCGTTCGCCACCGGCCGCAGTCCAGCGGACGGCGGCGCGGGTGATTCCAGCCTGCTGACGGCCCTGGGCGTCCACCAGGGGATGCGGGCGGCCTCCCAGGTGCTCTGGGGTGCCCCGAGCCTTGCGGGGCGCCTGGTGGGCGTTAGCGGGGTTGGCAAGGTGGGACGAAACCTGGTGCCGCTGCTGCTGGCGGACGGCGCGCGAGTGGTGGTCACCGATCCGGATCCGGCCGCGGTGGCCGCTGTGCTGACCGCGCATCCCGAGGTCCACGCGGTGATCGATACCGAGGCGCTGCTGGCCGAGCCGCTCGATGTGTACTCCCCGTGCGCGCTCGGTGGCGCGCTGACCGAACGGGTGGCGGCGACGCTGACCGCTGCAATCGTCTGCGGCGGGGCGAACAACCAGCTGGCCGCCCCCCAGGTGGCCGATCGGCTGGCCGAGCGCGGCATCCTCTACTGCCCGGACTTCTGCGTGAACGCGGGCGGCGTCGTCCAGGTCGCGGACGAGCTGCATGGTTTCTCGTTCGAGCGGGCTCGGACCCAGACCCTGCGGATCTTCGACACGACCCTCGCGGTTCTGCTCGAAGCCAATGAAACTGGTGTGACTCCCACCACTTCCGCAGAGCGTCGCGCCGAACGGCGGATGACCGAGGTGAGCGCGGTGCGTAGGATCCACGTAGGATGATGTCTCAGGCGCGCAGCTGACGCTCGGTTCGGACCTGTTCAGAAAAGGGCAGTCCGTCGGACCGAGATGCCGGAACCGCGCCGGACGATGTACCGTTTGGCGTCACGAGAGACCGATGACCACTCCGGAGCCGCGCCATGAGCGCTTGGCTCGGGTCGACATAAAAGGGGGTCGACGCCATGGGGCGCGGCCGTCAGAAGGCCAAGCAGACGAAGGTCGCTAGGGAGCTGAAGTACTACAGCCCCAACACCGACTACAGCGCACTGCAGAAGGAACTCGGGCACGGTGAAACCAGGCCTGAGCCACTTCCAGCAGATGACAGTGATGCTGGCCCGGACGAGCAGGATGAGTATGCCGACTGGGCTCCAGACGGTCGGCATTGACGGCTGATTCGATCCCCGGTGCCCTTTGGGTGCCGGGGATCGACCGTTTTCCGTAGGTGCGCCGGGGGGCTGGCTAAACACGCTCCGAGGCCGAGCGGCGATCAGTCATGCCCAATAACGCCTGATCAGGCTGGGTTGACGCGCTGATCGGCTGGGGCAGGGCCTCGGCGAGACGCTTCATCGCGGTCTGCCGTGGCGGGGCTTCTACGCAGCTGCGGCCGGTTCAGCGCGGGTGCGTACCGACCACCCGAACGGCTCCCCCGTCGACGCCCTTGGTGCCCTGCACCGTGTCGCCCGTGCCGCTTGGGCTGCGGGTTGAACTGCCCGTTGGGTGGTCGTCACTCGACGTCACGGCACCCAGCACCCAGGCCCGAGTTCCTCGGGCGGTGAGCCGGCTAATGGCCCGGTCGGCGGCCGAGGCGTCCACCACGAGCACCATCCCGACCCCGAGGTTGAACGTCGCTTCCCGGTCGGTCTGCGGGACCGAACCCAGATCCCCGATCAGGTCGAAGATCGGTTGCGGCGTCCAACCGCCGCGATCCACGGTCGCGATCAGGCCGCGAGGCAGCACCCGGGCCAGGTTCGAGGCCAGGCCACCGCCCGTGACATGCGACACCGCGTGCAGCTCGGCGGCCAGGTCGTCGGCAACGTCCAGGACGTCCTTGGCGTAGATCCGGGTCGGCGTCAGGAGTTCCTCGCCGATCGTCCGGCCGAGCTCGTCCACCTGCCGCTGCAGGGCCCAACCGGCCTGCCGGAGGACCCCCCGGACCAGGGAGAAGCCGTTCGAGTGCAGGCCGGACGAGGCCAACGCGATCACCACGTCACCGGCGACGACGCGGTGCGGGCCGAGCAGCCCGTCGGCCTCGACGACCCCGGTCGCGGCACCGGCGACGTCATACTCGTCCGGTTCCAGCAGGCCGGGGTGCTCGGCCGTCTCGCCACCGACGAGCGCACAGCCGGCCAGCTCGCACCCCTCGGCGATGCCTTTGACGATCGCCGCGATCCGCTCCGGGACCACCTTGCCGCAGGCGATGTAGTCGGTCATGAACAGCGGCCGGGCGCCGCAGACCACGATGTCGTCGACGACCATGCCGACCAGGTCGAGCCCGATGCTGTCGTGCAGGTCGAGCGCCTGGGCGATCGCTACCTTGGTCCCCACGCCATCGGTGCTGGTGGCCAGCAACGGACGGCGGTACTTGGTGAGCAGGGTGGCGTCGAACAGGCCGGCGAAGCCGCCGAGGCCGCCGAGCACCTCCGGGCCGTGCGTGCGGGCGACGGCCGACTTCATCAGCTCGACGGCGCGGTCACCGGCCTCGACATCCACGCCGGTGGAGGCATAGGTCAGCGTCGCTGTCGGTGACGATCCGGAGGACGATCCGGACGCAGGCTGGGACACGGGCGGCGGAGCGGGCTGGGACACGGGAGTCAGGGTATCCGCAGGATCAGGGGCGGCTGAGTGCGTCGGCGGCGCCGCCGGCGAGCCCGGTCGTCACGCCGTCCACATCGGTCAGATCGAGACCGAGTTGCAGCTGCGCCTGTCCTGGCTCCAGCGAGTGCTTCCCCAGGAAGGCGCTATGGGGCAGCTCGATCGGGTACTTCCCGGTGAAGCAGGCGGTGCAGAGCCGCTCCGGGGGCTGCTCGGTGGCACCGACCATGCCGTCCAGCGAAATGTAGCCGAGGGAGTCGGCGCCGATGCTGGCCCGGACCTCGTCGATACCGAGGCCGCTGGCGATCAGCTCGGCCCGGGTGGCGAAGTCGATGCCGTAGAAGCATGGCCAGTTGATCGGCGCCGAGGAGATCCGGACGTGCACCTCGGCGGCACCCGCCTCGCGCAGCATCCGGACCAGGGCCCGCTGGGTGTTGCCGCGGACGATCGAGTCATCAACGACGACGAGTCGTTGCCCCTTGATCACGTTCCGCAGCGGGTTGAGCTTGAGCCGGATGCCGAGCTGGCGAATGGTCTGGCTGGGCTGGATGAAGGTCCGGCCGACGTAGGCGTTCTTCACCAGGCCGACGCCGTACGGGATGCCGGACTCCTGGGCGAAGCCGACCGCGGCCGGGGTGCCGGACTCCGGAACCGGGATCACCAGATCGGCGTCCACCGGGTGCTCGCGGGCCAGCTGCCGACCCATGTCGACCCGGGCCTCATGCACCACCTTGCCGTTGATCGTGGTGTCCGGCCGGGCCAGGTACACGTACTCGAAGACGCAGCCGGTGGGGGTGGCCGGGGCGAACCGAGTGGACCGCAGCCCCTCGGCGTCGATCGCGACCAGTTCGCCGGGCTCGATCTCGCGGACGAAGGCGGCACCGACGATGTCCAGCGCGGCGGTCTCGCTGGCTATCACCCAACCGGTGTCGAGTTTGCCGAGCACCAGCGGGCGGACGCCGTGCGGGTCGCGGGCGCCGTACAGGGTGGTCTCGTCCATGAAGACGAAGCTGAAAGCGCCGCGCAGGTGCGGCAGCACCTCGACCGCGGTCGCTTCCAGGGTGTGATCCGGGTCACCAGCGAGAAGTGCGGTGACAAGCGCGGTGTCGGTGGTGTTGCCCTGGCTGATCTCGCCCCGGGCCTTGGCGCCGTAGCGCTCGAAAACCAGATCCCGCAGCTCGTGGCTGTTCGTCAGGTTGCCGTTGTGCCCGAGGGCAACCGTGCCGCCGGCGGTGTCGCCGAGGGTCGGCTGGGCGTTCTCCCAGCTGCCGCCACCAGTGGTGCTGTAGCGGCAGTGCCCGACGGCGATGTGCCCCTTCAGCGATTCCAGAGAGGCCTCGTTGAACACCTGGGACACCAGGCCGATGTCCTTGTAGACCAGGATCTGCTTGCCGTTGCCGACAGCGATCCCGGCGGCTTCCTGACCGCGGTGCTGAAGCGCATATAGGCCGTAATAGGCCAGTTTCGCCACTTCTTCACCGGGGGCCCAGACTCCGAAGACACCGCAGGCATCCTGCGGCGCCTTCTCACCTGGTAGCAGTTCGTGCGACAGCCGTCCGTCTCCGCGAGCCACGGCAACGAGTCTCGCACATCTCCTGCCGCATGCCCGATCTCTGCACCCTTGGGCGGAGGTAGGAAAGCCCACAGGTTCCGTGCTGCCGGAAGGGAATACCCGCCGCTCGCCGACTCATCTCCGGGCTCATCTCAAGGATGCATCCGAGCTCCCTTGAAGACCTTGTCCACCGCGTTGCGTGGGCCGTGCACGGCGATCCCGACAAGATCAAGCTGGTCGGTCGGCACTGCTCGGACCGCGGCTCGGTTGCTCCGGTCGTGGCCCGTGGCGAACAGGTCGGCGGTGAACAGTGACAGCGCCAGTCCCCGGCTCAGCGCTCGCTGGTGGGCGAGGGTCAGCAGCTCCTTGGAACCGGCCAGGACGAGGACCGGCTGCCGGAACATCGCCAGGTAGGTGGTGCCATCGGCGTCCTCGTACGGCTCGCCGATCAGCTCCGGGTTCGCTGCGGCGACCCCGCTGGCGAGGAACGCGCAGACGTTCAGCTGCTGCCAGGACTCCAGGTCGTCCCGGAGCAAGATGCTGATCTTGGTGTCGAACCGAACTGGCTCAATGCTGGCGTCAGCGCTCGCGGTGCCGTCAGCGCTCGCGGTGCCGTCGGTGCTGGTACTGGCGTTGGTGCTGGTGTCGTTCATGGTCTCCACCTGGCCCAGGTTGCCGGGCGGACCCGGCCCGCATCTTGTACGTTCCTGACATGGCGCGGGGCGCACAGATCACCGCCTGGCAGCCGCCGATCCCGGGGCTGCGGGAGGTCCTGCACGCGCACTTCCCCGACCACGCCTATCCAATGCACACGCATGACTCGTGGACCCTGCTGCTGGTTGACGAGGGCGTGGTCCGCTACGACCTGGACCGGCACGAGCACGGCGCGATGAGGTCGCTCGTCACCCTGCTGCCGCCGAATGTGCCGCATGACGGCCGTTCGGTGCGGCCCGAAGGTTTCCGCAAACGAGTGCTGTACCTGGACGCCGATCTGCTGGGCGGCTCGACCGGCAACCATCTGGATGGCGGTGATCCGGGTGCAGGAGATCTGGGTGCCGATCTGACCGGCGTAGCGGTAGACAACCCCGGGTTGACCGACCCACTGCTACGCATGCGCATCCACCAACTGCACGAAGTGCTGGCATCGCGAACCGAGGACCTGGAGGCCCAGAGCCGATTGCTGTTCATCCGAGAACGGCTGAACGAACATCTACTCCGCGCCCGGACCGCACCGACAACCCAGACCCGCCAACCCGACCCAACCCACCGGCTCAACCCAACCCAACAGCCCGGCCCAACCCTCCAATCCGGCCCAACGCATCAGCCCGCCTCAAATCACCAACCCGCCTCAAGCCGCCAGCCCGCCTCAACCGCCCGGCCCACCTCAACCCCGACCACCTCAACCGCCCAGCCCACCTCAACCGCCCAGCCCACCTCAACCGGCCAGCCCACCTCGACCCGACGGACCCGCCTGCCGAGTTCGACCGGGCCCGCGCGGTCGGCCTCACGTCGGGACCCAGGAATAGCCGGTCAGCTGCGCGAACTGCTGGATGCCCGGGTACAGCCGGGCATCACCCTGGACGAGGCGGCCCGACTACTGCACAGCCACCCGACCCATCTGGTGCGGGCGTTCAGCCGGGAGTACGACATGCCGCCGCACCTCTACCTGACCGGACGGCGGGTGGAACTCGCCCGCCGGCACCTGCTGGCCGGACTGCCGACGGCCGAGGTCGCCGTCCTGGCCGGGTTTTACGACCAATCCCACCTCACCCGGCACTTCCGGCGGATGCTCGGCGTCAGCCCCGGCCGCTACGCCCGCACCGGACCAGGGACTTCGTCAGCGGCTCCCTAAACGTCGGCCTATACCTACGTCAGCCACAATTGCCCAATACCTCAGCTTCACGAGAAACCTAGCTACATGAGAACTCCCTCCATACGGCGATTTTCGGCTGTACGAAAACTTCAGCGCGGCAGGGGACATCACCCGCTTTCGGTTCGCGGCTCGAGCTGGACGACCAGGTCTGCGCCAAGGGCCCCGGCCAGGCGGTCGAGGACCGGCAGCGTGGGAATGGATCCGCCGGCCTCGAAACGAGCCACCGCCGACTGGGTCATGCCCGCCACGCGCGCGAGTTGACTCTGACTGAGGCCGCACTGCTCGCGCCGGGTCCGGACGGTGCCACCCAACTCGTAGGCCACCCGGGCCGCCCGATATGCCTCCCCCGCTCCGGGCTCGCTCATCCTGCGATCGCGGAGCTCGGCCCAACTGCTGCATTCAGCCATCCATTTCCTCCCTCACCTATTTTCAGCCATCGCTATTCCGACCTCTCCCCTCTTTCCCGCCACCTTCCTTGCCCCGTCTTTCCCGCTACCTTCCTTGCCCCGTCTTTCCCGCCACCTTCCTTGCCCCGTCTTTCCCGCCACCTTCCTTGCCCCGTCTTTCCCGCCACCTTCCTTGCCCCGTCCTTCCCGCTACGTTCCTTGCCCGCCCTGCTGCTCTCACCCTCCGCGACTTTCTCCACCGTCCTCCCTGCCAGCGTCGTCACCGCCGCCTTCTTCCCTTCCTCCCTGCTGCCCTCGTCCCTACTGCCATCTCCGCCGTCCTCCTTGCCGCCCTCGTCACTACGGTCTACCCCTCCGCCGCCCCCGCCTCTACCACGTCCGCCTCTATCACTCCTGCCGCCCCGACCTGGCGGCGCTTCAAGACGCTTCGCGCTCGGCTGATCTCACGCTGTTCCCGCATCCGCGCTTTCATGAATACGGTCAGGAGCACGATCCGACGCCCCGGAGCAATCCAATAGATGATCCGGACCGCCCGGCCGTCCAAGTGAAACCGGAGTTTGCGCAGCTTCCGGTCCACCTGCCGGACATGCGGCCAAGGCAGTTGCGGACCATGCCTTGCCAGCAAATCGATATAGAAGGCCACCGCCGCCAAATGCCTTGACGGCAGGCGTTTCAGCCACTCCGAGAGCTCTGCCTCCAGCTCGACCGCGCCCCAAGCCATAGCGCCAGCGCTATCACCTTGACAGGGCTCTCTACTCAGCTCGGTGACCCGGGAGCGGGTCCGGTCCTCATCCATGAACAGCAGACTAAAGAAGCCGGGTGACAGTGGAGAAAGTTATCCACAGTTCATGATCACGACGGTTGAATTATCCACAAGCACATGCTCGTAACCACTTTCGGTAACGATCGAGCACGATCCGCAGTCCATGACGCACCGGCATCTTCAAGGGATCGGCAAGCGCGAAGCCGACCCATGATCGATTGCACACCGCAACGCATTGGACACACCCTGCTACAAGGCAGTTTTCGTGAACGCGTCTCCAGATCGCTGGCCCCGGTGGCGCAACATTGGGCGGCGACTCAGGGGGAAGCTCGACGATTGTCGTGATTGATGCCGATTTATGCGTACGGCCGCCATGCTCGGCAATGGCCCACGGCAGAGAGGACTTACAAACGATCTTTCCGAGAATGTCGGAATTCATTGACACTACCAGCGGTGCCACCTAGCGTGTGCCCCTGATCCGCGGCTTCGCGATGTATGCGTCTGAGAACGGTCGCGATGACCGTCCCCGATCCGCTGGAGGCATCCCGTTCGTGAGCATCTTCAGGCCGCGCGCGACAAGCCCAACGATCCGGACCAAGATCCTCGCCATCGCCTGGGTCCCCAGCCTCGTCCTGCTCTTGGTCGGCGTCAGCGTGGCCGCCGTCTTCGCTCGGCAAAGCTTGGATCAGAACAAGTTCACGTCGAGTTACATGCAGGTCGTGCAAATCGCCTCGAGGTTCGCGGCTGCGGATCAGCGAGAACGCCAGTTGACGGCCGCCTATCTTTTGAACCCAAGCCGGAGCCGGCATGATCTCGACCTCCAGCGGAAACAGACCGATGCTGCCCTGGCGCAGCTCGCTCCGCTGAGCGACACCATCATCGAAGCCGGATCCGACAGCTTCGCCACGGCCGTCAACCGGTCCAAGGGCAGCGCCTTCGCCTTTCCGGAGTTGCGCCAAGGTGTGGATTCCGGCGCCCTGACATTGCGGGAGGCCACTAACGCCTACTCGCAGACTCTCAACGTCTTCCATGCCGCATTCGAAAACCTGGCAACAAGTGCCGCGACCGCCCGGATCGCTGCGGAATACCGGCTGACCGGCAATCTGTTCCAGCTCGCGGATTGGCGCTCAGAAAGCGAAACGTTCGAGCAGGCGGCCTACAGCCCAACCGGGCTCACCGACCAGGAAGTCGGGGTTTTCGTCGATCGGGTGGGTGGTTATCACAGCCTCCTCGCATCGACGATCCCCCGACTGCCCGCGGCGGAGCAAGCCCAATTCAAGGCGCTGATGGCGAGCACCGCCTGGCAACAGGTAATGCAGGTGGAGAACAACGCCTTGCAGACCGGTGCCGCAGAACGCGGAACATCATCCACGCATCACGCCGGTGAATTGCCGATCAGCCAAGCCACCTGGGACGCGGCCTCTGCGGAAGTGTCCCGCATGCTGCTCAATCAGTATCTGCAGCATGTGACCTACTCGACCGACCTTGCCACTAAGCATGCACACGACCTGCTGGTCCGCTCCCTGCTCACCGGTGCCGGGCTTTTGCTCCTGTCTCTAGTGGTGTTCGCGATCGTGACCCGGATGTCGAACCGGCTGATCCGGCGACTGCGACGATTGCAGAGCGAGACGATGGAACTCGTCAGCCAGCGACTCCCGATCATCGTCGAGCGACTGGGCAAGGGCGCACAGGTCGACGTGGATTCCGAACTCCCGCCGCTCGATCACGGAACCGACGAGATCGGGCAGGTCGCGGACGCTTTCAACCGGGCCCAGCGGACCGCTGTTGCAGCCGCGGCCAAGGAGGCCGAAACTCGCGCCGGCACGTCAAAGGTCTTCCTCAACATCGCTCACCGAAGCCAGGTCGTCGCACACCGTCAGCTGAAGCTGCTGGACCAGGCAGAGCGGACGCAGGAGGACCCGGATCAGTTGAGCCTGCTCTTCCAGCTCGACCACCTGACCACCCGGTCCCGCCGCAACGCGGAGAACCTGATCATCCTCGGCGGCGGGAAGCCGGGCCGACAGTGGCGCAACCCGGTGCCCCTCCTGGACGTGGTGCGCAGCGCTGTCGGCGAGGCCGAGACGTACACCGGCATCACCATCGAGCAGATGCCCAAGGCCTCGGTGGCGGGCGCAGCCGTCGCCGACATCATCCACTTGCTGGCCGAACTGGTGGACAACGCGACCAGGTTCTCGCCGCCGACCGCCCGGGTTGAGGTGCGGGGCAACGTGGCCGGCCGGGGCATCGTGATCGAGATCGAGGACCAAGGGCTGGGGATCGAGCGCGACCAGCTCGAAGAGCTCAACGAGACGCTGCAGAAGCCGCCGGACTTCAGCGTGATGGCACTGTCGGATGAACCGCGACTCGGGTTGTTCGTCGTCCGACAGCTTTCCGTTCGTCATGGTGTGCGGGTGACCCTGACCGAGTCCCCGGCCTACGGTGGCATCCGGGCGATCGTGCTGATCCCCCTTGCCTTGATCACCGCGACCGTGCCGACGCTGCCCGAAATGCAGTCCAGATCCGGTCCGCCCCGCGCCGACCTGCGCGAGACCATTACCGGCAATGTCGAGGTGATCGGCAGCGTGCTGCCGACCCGTAAGACAAGTCGGATGATCTCGCTCGCCCCGAATGCCCCACTGCCCGCTCAGCCACCGGCCACCGCACCACCAGTCCCTGAGCCACCAGGCATCGACCCACCGGCCACCGAACCACCAGCCACCGAGATGCCCGCACCCGAACCGCCGGCACCCGAACGGCCCGCACGCGAAGCGCCGACCCCTTGGCCGAGCAGGGTTGCCAGGGAGGCCGACTGGCAGACGGCGGAGATTCCGGTCATCAAAGCGGACCTGCTCAGCAACGGCAATTTGACGAGCCGTGCTTCCGGGCAGGATGCGACGAAAGTTGCTGCGGCGGAACGTGATCAGCGTCCGGCCCTGCCGAAACGAACCAGACAGGCACATCTCGCCCCGCAACTGCTCAGGGATGGCCGGGCCAGCGTTGAACCGCCACCTGCACCGGTGGAGTCGAGTGTTTCGGCGGAGAGTGCTCGCGCCCGGCTGACGGCTTTCCAGTTCGGAACCCGACGGGGCAGAGAAGACAACCCCAACTTTGACTCATGACAACGAATTCGAGAATTGAGCGGACAAGGCGATGACTGTCAATACCAACACCGGCGAACTGGACTGGCTCCTCGATGAATTGGTGCGCCGGCTGGCAGGATCCGAGCGCGCGGTGCTGTTGTCGGCAGACGGTTTGCTGATCGGACGCTCCGGCAATCTTTCGGTTGATGACGCCGAGCATCTATCTGCGGTCTGCTCAGGGTTTCAAAGTCTGGCCAGGGGGGCCGGCCGGCAGTTCGGCGGCGGTCAGGTTCGGCAGACCGTGGTGGAGATGGAGAACTCCTTCCTCGTGGTGACCGCGGCCGGCCGGGGCGCTTGCCTCGCCCTGCTGGCAGCGGCCGAGGCCGATATGGGGATGGTGGCGTACGAGATGAACCTGATGGTCAAACGGGTTGGCCCGGCCCTCAAATCGGAACCCAGGAGCGCCGATAGCCCGGCCGGGGTCGATCCGGGGACGTGATGGACGACGACACGTGGTTCGACGAGGAGGCCGGGCCTCTCGTGCGCCCGTACGCGATGACCGGTGGCCGGACCCGGACCCTGCAGTCCGATCTGGATCTGATCACCCTGGTCGTGGCGGCTCGAGGGCGGCACGCCGAACCTGAGTCGATGGACCCCGAATACCTGAACATTTTGTCGCTCTGTCAGAGTCCGACGTCGGTGGCCGAGATATCGGCCAATCTCAAGCTGCCGCTGGGGGTGGTCAAGGTTTTGCTCGGTGACCTCATCGACCAGAAACTGGTCAACTTCCGCCCGGCCTTGGCCCCGGACCACGAGGTACTTCAGGCGGTGCTCAATGGTATCCGTAGGCTCTGAGACCGGAGCCGGACGCACGGCGCGCGACGCCGTCGCTGTCTCCGCCGTGAAACTGCTCATCGCGGGCGGGTTCGGCGCGGGAAAGACCACCATGGTCGCCTCGGTGAGCGAGATCGCCCCCCTGCGCACCGAGGAATTGCTGACCGAACTCAGCGTCGGGATCGATGACCTCACCGGTGTGGAACAGAAGACAACGACCACGGTGGCGATGGACTTCGGTCGCATCACGATCGCAGCGGACCTGATCCTTTATCTGTTCGGCACTCCCGGGCAGGACAGATTCTGGTTCATGTGGGACGAGCTCGCACAGGGTGCCATCGGGGCCATCCTGCTGGCCGACCCGCGCCGACTGGACAGCAGCTTCCCGGCACTGGACTTCTTCGAGCGCCGCGGGATCCCCTTCATCGTGGGGGTGAACTGCTTCGACGGCGCGCCGCTCTACACCACCGAGGAGGTGCGCGAGGCGCTCGACATTGACCCGAAGATCCCCATCATGCTGTGCGACGTACGCCGACGTGAATCCAGCAAGGAACTCCTGATCGCCCTCACCGAGCACGTTCTCGCACTCAACCAGCCAGCGCGCTAGGAACGCCCTGGTTCGGACTCACCTCGTTCAGAACGGCCTTGTGCAGAACGGCCTCGCGTGGAATGGCCTCGTTCGGAATGGCGTCGCTCGATCAGGACGGCAAGACCGAGTCCGAGCACGACTCCCAGCAGTCCGAAAATCGCCGCGAAGTAGCCGGCAATCGTCTGCATCGAATAGTTGGACGCCGCGGTGAAGGACAGCGCGAGGACGACCCCGGCGACAACGCCGATGAACGCACCGGTGAGTCCGAACGGTCGGTAGCGGGGAGCCCGGCGCAGCCGCAGCTGAGTCGGCGTCCCTGGGTCGGCATCCTGGCCTCCGGCGACAGTCAGGTCGACCTCCGGACCGCCAACAGCCACATCGGCAGCCGGCCCGGCGATCGGCCCCTTCCGTCCACTCTCCTGGACGCGGTCGAGCCCACCCTCGTGGATCGACGGAGCCCCCGGGTCGTCCGCCACCATGTCGTCCCGTTTCTCGCTCACGAGGTTGACGGTACCGACTGTGCTCCGGCCAAGCCGGTGAGGGGCAGGACGGCGGACAGATCCGCGCGCTGCCCGCTGGCCCGGACCTTGCCCGTGGCGACGGCGGCGTCCCAGCTCATGCGTCCCAGCACGAGCCCGAGCCAGGTCTGCGCGTCGGTCTCGACCACGTTCGGCGGCGTCCCTCGGGTATGACGGGGGCCGGGTAAACACTGGACGGCCCCGAACGGCGGCACCCGCACCTCGGTGGTGGGTCCGGGGGCCCGGGCGGCCAGTTCTTCCAGGGTGAACCGGACGGCGGTCGCCAGCACCGGCCGAGCCAGCGCCTCCGGGTCGGCCAGCCAGGCCTGGACGGCCGCAGCACCGTCGTCCGGGTCGATCCTTCGACGGTTTGCCACCCGACCATCTTGCCCGACGGGCCTGCTCGACCCGTCTTTGCCCGGCTGCCGACGAGCTCCGGAATGGAGGACAACGGGCAGGATTCCTTGGCCAGCAGTCAATCAATCCTGCGGCCGCCTGAGCTGAGCATTCTTCGCTAAGCCGTTGCAGTGCAGTTACTTTCAGAGACCGATGATTCTATTTAGGTGTTGAAATCTGAGCATGGCAGCACTAGAATCGAACGTATATCCCTCTCCTGACGTTCATGTGGGTAGTTTTGTGGTGATTCCGCCCATGCAGAGGTAGATCATCGCGATGAGGGCGGCGGGGTGGCGGTGTCCGTATCCTCGGCGTTGGATGACGCGGATGCGGGAGTTGATGCCTTCCAGGCGAGAGTTGGACAGTCGGAGCTGGACGGCGGCGACGATGCCGTCGAGGTGGTTGTTGATGCGTCGGGCGAGGTTGATGAAGGCTTTGATGCCACTGTTTTCGGCGGCGTCGCACCAGCGGAAGAGGTAGCTGCGCACCTGGAAGGGTTCGAGGGTCTTGCCGTGCTGGTAGAGGTCGCGCAGGCCTTCTTTGAGTTCCCAGGCCCGGGCGAGGTGCTGGTCCTCGGCGTGGATCTTGTCGAGGATCTTCTGCTGGTCGGCGCTGAGGTGCTCGTGTCCTCGTCGGAGCAGGAAACGAGCTGTGCGCCAGTGTGTCCGGATGGGACGGCCGTCCTTGTGGAAACGTTCATAGACGCTTTCACGGATCGCGGTGAAGACGGAGTCGAGGGCTTCGTTGGCCCATTTGATGACGTGGAAGGGATCGAAACAGATCCGGGCGTTCGGCAAGGTGGCGGCGGCGACCGAGGTGTAGATCGGGCTCATGTCCATCGTGATCGCGCGGATCTGCCGGCAGCGGGCCGGGCCCAGAGCGGTGGTGAACTCCTCGAACGCTGCCTTGGTGCGGCCCTGGGCGACCCAGACGACCCGGCCGCTGTCATGGTCGGCAATCACCGTCAGGTATTTGTGGCCGCGTTTGTAGGAGATCTCATCGACCCCGATCCGGACCAGCCCCTCCAGGCGGGCATCGTTCACGTCGGCATCCAGATGCTCCCTGACCAGGCGTTTCACCACGTTGTCCACGGTCCGCCAGGCGCAGCGCATCAGCGTCGCGATCGCGGACTTGTCCATCCGCTGGGCCAGCCACGCGATCGTGTCCTCGACATCACGGCTGCAGTGCGCACCCGGACGGGCCCAGGGCACGTCCTCGGTCCGCACCCGCCCGCAGGCCCGGCAGTCGATCCGGGCGATGTCCGCCTCCAGCCACAACGGGCTGGCACCCAGGTCCAGATGCCGCCACCGCCGGCGCGAGAGGTCGTAGCGGGCCCAGGTCCACCACCCGCACGGACACCGATGCCGGCGGGCCCGCCGCCGCACCTGGGCGATCACCCCGTCCTCGGTGAACAACACCGCCGTCACGAAGGCACCCTCAAGCGCCAGAACACGATTAAATGCAGTCTCGACGCGCACGTTGCGCCGCTCCCTCTTGGGTTGGTCAGGTCTCAGCAACCGACGAACCTAAAAGCGCGGCACGACGTGCGCGTCCCATTCACCCACCACCGGCGTGTCGAACCCGCCCACCCCAACCCATCTCACCCTGACCAGCACCTTTAGCACCCACACCAAGGTCAGGAGAGGGACGTATGTTTCAGACGATGATGGGCTTACTCGGGGACGGCGACCAGTCGTCACCCGACGAGGTCATGTCTACCGTCACCCTCGGACTTTCCACCGACGTCCCCTCGCCCAAGGACGTCCCGCTACACGACGATGTCGCACCAGTCGACGACGGCACCCTTCCTGGTGAATTCCCACCTGCCGGTGACCTCCCCGCACCTGACGTTGACGTTCCTGCACCTGCCGACGAAGCCAGCCCCTTTGACGACGATGAGGTACTCGAGGAGGTCCGCTCGCAGGGGTACCGGATGGTCGAGGGAATCGCCGGGATCAGCGAGCAGATCGCCCACCTCGAGGCCGCACGCCTCAGACTGATCGCCGAGCTGTACTCCAGCGACTACATGCGTCCGCTCACCGCACCCCCCTCAGCTCACGCCGAAGCCAAGCGCCTTGATCGGCCGCTGCGCGACCTCGACCGCTACGACACCACTCGCGCCGAACTGATGGCACGTCTCTACTTGCGTCCCTCTGATGCCCGCCGCCTCGTCGAAACCGCCGTTGCCCTCACCACCCGGTTCCCGAAGACCTTGGCCGCACTGTCGGAGGGAGAGCTGGACCTGGTCCGAGCCCAGATCATCGGCGAACTCGGGATGCCGCTGGCCGACCACCACTACGACGCCGCCCGAAAACTCGGCACCTCCCCCGAAGACGCCGAGACCGCAGCCGCGACCATCGCCGGACTGCTGGAAGAGCACATCCTCAAGAAGGCTTCCACCCAGGGCCCAACCAACCTGCGCGACTGCCTCAATCGGGCCGTCCATCGCCTCGACCCCGACTACGCCACCCGCACCACCCGAGACAACCTCGCCTCCCGCCAAGTCACGTACCGCACCAACCGCGGTGAGGGCACCGGCGACCTCTATGCCCACCTCGGCGACGCCGAAGGACAGGGCGTCTACGCCGTCCTGGACTCTTATGCCAGGGCCGCCCGCTACGGCGGCAGCGAACGCAGCCTGAATGAGTTGCGCGCCGATGCACTCACGCATCTGATTCTGTACGGGCACATGCCCGACGGCAGCACCCCCACCAACCCCCTGGACATCGACATCGAGGACGCGACCATCGTCCCGCAGGTCGACCCGAACACCGGCGACATCCAGCGCGACCCTACCGACCCGCACTGCCCACCTGCCTCGCAGAAGATCAACTTCTTCGCCAAACGCCCCGCTCAACCAGGCTCAAACACCACCGAACATGCCGACGAGGCCACCCCCGATAACGAGCCTCGAAGAGGCTCAGGCACGACCACCATGAACGGTGCGTACGCAGCCGTCAGCACGAAACCCGAGACAGCCAGCGTCAATACGGTGGGTCAGAGCCGGTGTGAGTGCGAAAGTGGCTGCAACGGCGGGAATGGCAACGCCGGCAGCGGACGCGGCGGCTGCAGCAGGGGCAGCGACGGCACGGGCGCCAACAACAGCGGGAGCGGCAGCAGTGGGGGCGACTGGAGCAGCAGCGGGGGCGCCGGCAGGAACGCCAACAGGAGCGGCGAGGGCGGATCCGGGTGTGCTGGTGGCCTGTACAGCCGGTCTGGGCTCTGCGCTCACGTCCAAATTACCGTCGGGCTCAACACCCTGCTCGGAGTGGACGACGAACCCGCCGAGCTGGCCGGGCACGGACCGATCACCGCAGCCACCGCCAGGGACCTCGCGTTCACCCTCGGCAGTACCTGGCGGCGGCTGGTTACCGACCCCGTCACCGGATACCTGCTCGACTACGGCCGCAAGACCTACCGCCCACCCGCGGCCCTCGCCGACCACGTCCGGGCCCGGGACGTCACCTGCCGCACACCGAACTGCACCCGCCCGGCGTCACACTGCGATCTGGACCACGTGATCTCCTGGCCCGCCGGAGCCACGAGCGAGCAGAACCTCGCAACCCGCTGCGACATCGACCACCGGCTCAAGCACGAAGGACGGTGGCGGCACCAACTATCCACCGATCCCCAGCACCCGCCAGGGACGATCGTGATGGTCAGCCCGACCGGGCACGTGTGTCTCAGCCGCCCGCATGACTACACCGACCCCTGGCCGGAAAGGCCACCCAGGAAACCCAATCCACCCGACCTACCCAGCTCATCCGACTTACCCGACCTACCCAGCTCATCCGACGTACCCGACCCGCTCGGCTCACCCAGCTCATCCGAAGTGCCCGACCCGCTCGGCTCACCCAGCTCATCCGAAGTGCCCGACTCACTCGGCTCACCCAGCTCATCCGACGTACCCGACTCACTCGGCTCACCCAGTCCATCCGGTATACCCAGCGCACCCAGTCCATCCGGCGCGCCCGGTACACCCGGCCCACCCAATCCATCCGACCCACGCAATCCATCCGGCGCGCCCGGTGCACCCAATCCATCCGACCCACCCGATCCATCCTGCGTACCCGGCGCACTCAATCCATCCGGCACGCCCGATACACCCGGCGCACCCAAACCATCCGGCGCACCCAATCCATCGGGCCCACCCGGCGAACGCGGCGCGCTCGACGCACTCGAATCGAGACTCAAACCACCGGACGAGGACCCCGGGGAGCCGCCGTTCTGAGAATGCCACCCAGGAAGGCCGGTTCGCGGGGACGGGGATGGGATGTCAGCTCATCGACTTGGCGACGCCGATGGGGGTGCCGGAGAGGCCGGGGAAGACTTGGTCCAGCGAGCTGGCTCCGCAGCGTTTGGTCAGGATCTCGCCGAGCACCAGGCGGTAGTCGGTGGTGCCGGCCAGGTCGCCGTCCACCAAGGCGGCAGCGTCCAGGCCGGGCCAGGGGCCATGCACCTTGCCGCCGTCGATCCCGCCGCCGAGCATCAGCACGGCGTTTCCGTGTCCGTGATCGACTCCGCCGGAACCGTTCTCCGCGACCCGGCGGCCGAACTCCGAAAGTGTGACGACGGTGACGCCGTCCATTCGCGACCCGAGGTCCGTGGCGAAGGCGGCAAGGGCTTGGGCCAACTCGGTGAGATGGTCATGCATCCAACCCTTGCCGGCGCTACCCATCCCCGCGTGCATGTCCCAGTCACCCTCGTCAACGCAGGCGACCTGCAGGCCGACCTGCTGCTTGATCAGCCGGGCGACATCCCGCAGCGCGGTGCCGAGCTCGGAGTTCTCCGGGTAGCTGGCGCCGTTCGCTGGAACATACGCTGTAGCCGAGATGGTCGAGGTCGTCGTCGTGGCGCCCAGGGCGGCGGCAGCAGGCGCGGCCACAGCGGCGGGGGCTCCCGCGTGCATCGAGGTGAGTGCCTGCTTCCAGAGCTTGCGCTGGGTACCGTCCCAAGCGCCACCCAAGTCGAAGCTCTCGATCGTGCGCATCGACAGTTCCGGGTTCGGGCCGGCCAGGGCCGGGGCCACCTGGGTCGAGCCGACCTGAGCCGACTGAAAGACCGTGCCGGCGGGACGCATGCCGATCGTCCGGTCGAGCCAGCCGCTGCGCAGCGACGAGCCAGGGGCGGCGCGTTCCAGTTCCTCCATGGCCGAGAAGTGCGAGCGGGACGGCGACGGCTGGCCGACCGCGTGCACCGCGCCGAAGGTTCCGGCGTCCCAGAACTTCTTCAGCGGCTCGAGGGCGGGATGCAGGCCGAAGATGCCGCCGGCCGGGATCAGTGCGCCCTCCTTGATCCCGATGCCGGGCCGCGCCAGGGCATAACCGGGGTCGCCGAACGGGACGATCGCGTTCAGCCCGTCGAACCCGCCACGCAACGACAGGACGACCAGCACGTCGCCGGTGTAGGTGGCCGGCGTTGCGGCGAACGCGTACCGGGCGCTGGGACCGAAACCCTCGGCCACCGTGATCGCGGCGCCGAGCGCCCCGCCGGTTGCCAGCCGACGCAGCAGGGTGCGCCGGCTCAGTCCGGCGGACTGCTCGTCACCTTCCGGACAGCCGCAAGGTTGGACGATCCGGGGCGGCGTCTCGGTAGTGGGAACGGTCACGGATCCACCTCAGGGTCGGGCTCGTCGGGGGTTTGGGCGAGACGGGAGTCGGGTTGGTCGAGGGGGTCGAGGGGGTCGAGAGGTCGGGGCTGGTCATCGGATCGAGTGCCGTGGTGAGTCGAGGAGCAGCGCGACGACGAAGGGCAGCCGCCAGCCGAGCGCGACGCTGTTCTTGGGGAGCGCTTTTGACGGTGTGATCGTGGTCCATTCGTCGGACAGGAAGGCACAGATTGCGGTCTTCTGCTGGGCCGGAAGAGGTTGCTGCAGAAGCCGGTTCGACAGGACGTCGAGCAGGGCCCCATAGGTGGGCGGCAGCTTCTTCGGCACCATCGTGGTCAGCGCCGGGCCGGTCAGGGTCTTGGGCCACCAACCGGCGGCGATGTTCAGGTGTGCGTTCCAGCGAGCCAGCGTGCCGGCCGCGGACTGCCAGGCCGGGGCGACGTCCGGGTATCCGTTGGGCGGGCTCCAGGCCAGCGGACCGTGGCCCATGTCGATCAGCAGCCAGTGCAGCGCCTCGATCCCGACGGTTCCGGTCGCATCCGGTTTCCGCCCGAGCACGCGGACCGTGGCGATCAGGTCCTCGTAGGGGCGGCGGACCTTCTGGCCGGCCGCGGCCGCGAACTCGGCCGAGCCGAACAACTGCCGCAGCACCGGCACGATCGCCGTGTCATGCGCCAGGTAGGTGGCTTTCAGGGCCCTCAGTAGCGGGGCGGGTGGGGTATCCGAGACGAACCGGACGGCGAGCTTGCGGACGATCGACGCGGCGGTTGACGGATGCCGGGCCAGCCAGCGCAGATAGGCCACTGCGACGTCCCGACCACCGGCGGCGGTCGCATTGGCATGCTTGAAGCCGAGGACTTTGACCGGCCCGACGTAGTGCCGCTCGGCGCGAAAAACCGCAGCGCCGGTGGTGTCGTCAACGGTGAGTCCGGTGAGGATGCGGGCGCTGTTCTTCACGTCCGTCTCGGTGTACCCGGAACCCACCCCGAGGGTGTGCAGCTCCATCAGCTCGCGGCCGTGGTTCTCGTTCGGGTGCGATTTCGTCGAGGAGGCGTTGTCCAGGTACCGCTGCATCGCCGGGTGCAGGGTGGCGGCCACCAGCAGGTCGTCGAACGAGCCGAGGGCGTGCTTGCGGATCACCGTTCGGTCGTAGTGCGCCCGGCTGTCCCAGACGTCGCTGGACGGGTTGGTGACGTTCAGGTGGTTGGACCAGAACTCGACCATCACCTCGTACAGTTGCCGCTCGCTCCAGATCGCCCTGGCCACGGTGGCCCGGCTGAGCTGCAGCATCACATCCCAGGAGCCGACCTTGTCGGCGTACGTCGTCAGAACGGTAGAGATCGACCAGTTCAGTTCCGGGAATCGCTTGAGCAGCTGGTCCATCGCCGGGTCGGCGATCGTCGCCGGGGCCAGCTGGCGTTCCAGCCAGGCCTTCCGGCCGAGCCTGGTGGCCTGGGTGATCGACGCCGGGGTGGGTCCGTAGGTGGCGCGCCGGAGCAGGTGCAGGATCCGGGCGTCAACCATCCCCCCTCATCGGCAGCCGCCGGGCCCGACTCGAGTGCGCCGAGTGGGTGACGGTTACCCCCGGTTGGGCTATCGCCGTGTGCGCGGTTGGGCTATCGCTGTATCCGGGGTTGGGCTATCGCCGCGTTCGCGGTTGGGCTATCGCTGTGCCCGGTAGCAGTAGGTGACATGCGGCAGGACCAGGCTCCCGGTGTCGCCGGCAACCCGGCGACCGAGCTGCTCGACGTCCGCGAGTACCTGGTCACGATCGTCCCGGACGGCGACGTACGACCAGGTGGAGACGACCCCCACCAGCGCCTCCGGGGTCAGCTTCAGCCCGTAGTCGAACGTGGTCCGCTGCACCTCGCCGAACGGTTCCGGCAGCTCCAGATCCCGGCGGGCCCGAACCGATTCCCGGCCCTGGTACTCCGGCTCGCCGGTCAGCACATGCAGTTCCTCCACCCAGGGCTCGGCGGTCTTCGAGCGCAGGTGCCAGCCGATCCCGAGCAGCCCGCCAGGCCGCAGCACCCGGGCGCACTCGGCGGCAGCGGCAGCCGGGTCCAGCCAGTGCCAGGCCTGAGCAACCGTGACAACGTCGAAACCGGCATCCGGCAGCGGCAACTGCTCGGCCGTGGCGACGATGGTCCGCACCTGCGGCAGCGAACCGGCCAGCACAGCGAGCATCGCCGCACTCGGATCGACCGCGGTCACCCGGTGCCCGGCGGCGACCAGGGTGCTGGTGAGCTTCCCGGTCCCGGCGCCCAGATCGAGGACGTCGAGCGGACCGTTGGCGGCGAGCGGCCCGCCGGATTCGGTGCCGGTCAGCCAGGCGGCGGTGGCGGCGGGCCAGTCCGGGCGGTGGGCGGCATAGGTGGTCGCAACGTCGCCGAACGACGTCCGCTGCGCTTCCCAGGTCAGATCGGTCATATCGCCGACGTTACGGGATGCTCGGCGGGGCGAGCAGACCGGACATCACGCCGAGGACGACCCGCTCAAAGAGCCCGCCGGGATCCGAAGCGTTGTCCGCCGCCTGTTCTGACCCGGCCCGAACCATCACCGCGGCCAGGTGCGGATGCTTTCCGGCGGCCACGATCGCACCCAGGTAGGCCGCGTTTGCCGCCTGGGCCTGCGCCGACGCGTTGGCACCGCCGGCGGCTTCATCCTTGGCGAAGAGCCCGACGACTCCGGTCAGCATCGCCACCGCCTCCATCTTGGTCCGGGCCGGAACGTCCAGTTCCGACAGCGCCGCGACGGCGCCCTCCAGGTAGTCGACCGCGGCCGGGCCGAGCCCGGACTGCCCCAGCCGGCCCGGGGTGATCTCCTGCAGCCAGGGGTGCCGCAGGTACAGGGCTCGCAGTCGCCTTGCCACGGTCAGCACGTCGGTGCGCCAACCTGCCCCGGACGGCAGATCGGTGAGGTTCAGCTCGGCAGTGGCCGCATCCGCCATCAGGGCGACCAGTTCCTCGCGGTTCTCCACATACCGGTACAGGGATGCCGGGGCCGCTCCGATCGCCGCCGCCACCCGGCGCATGGTGACCGCAGCCAAACCCTCGGCGTCGGCCAGCGCCACGCCCGCGGCCGCGATCGAGGCCCGGCTGTGCTCCGGCACCGGGCCTCGTGCAGCTCGCTCGGGGCGCTGCCAGATCGGCAGCAACGGTTCCGGCGGCAGCTGAGGTTCGGGCGGCTCAGGTTCGGGCGGCTCGGGTTCGGGCATCTCTCCATCCTGTCAGCTGCGAACAGCGTATGCAGTTTGCTATTGTCGTACTGCGAACATCGATCGCAATAGAGCGACGTCGGAAGATCAACCGAGACGGAGGATGGATGAGCGTCATTGAGACGACCGGGCTGACCCGATCGTTTGGCGAGGTCCACGCACTGCGGGGGCTGGAGCTGCGGGTTCCGGCCGGAACCATCTGCGCCCTGCTGGGCCCGAACGGAGCCGGAAAGACCACGGCGATCCGGATCCTCGCCACCCTCTGCCGTCCGGACGCCGGCAGTGCCCTGGTCTGCGGGTTCGACGTCGTCAGCCAGGCACTCGAGGTCAGGCGCCGGATCGGCCTGGCCGGGCAGCACGCCGCGGTGGACGACAACCTGACCGGGCGGGACAACCTCTTCATCCTCGGCCTGATGCACCATCTCGGCCGTCGCGGGGCCCGCCAGCGGGCCGGCGAACTGCTGCACCGGTTCGACCTGGACGAGGCCGCCGATCGGCAGGTCAAGACCTGGTCAGGTGGGATGCGGCGGCGGCTCGACCTGATCGCCAGCCTGGTCGTCAACCCGCCGGCGCTGTTTCTGGACGAGCCCACCACCGGGCTGGACATCCGCAGTCGAGCCGAGATCTGGTCCTCCGCAAGGGAACTCGCGGACCAGGGCAGCACCGTGCTGCTCACCACGCAGTACCTGGACGAGGCCGACGCGCTGGCCGACGACGTCGTCATCATCGACTCCGGACGAACCGTCGCTCAGGGCAGCCCGGAGCAGTTGAAGGACAGGATCGGCACCCGAGTGGACGTTGTGGTCGCGGATCCGGCCGATCTGCCCGCCGCGGCCGCTGCGCTGGCTCGCTGGGCGACCGCCGAACCGACCCTGGACGGCGATCACCGCCGAGTCTCCGCGGCGGTCCCGGCAGGCGCGCTCACCCTGCCCGAGCTGGTCCGTCATCTCGACGCGACCGGCGTGCACGCGGTCGACGCCGGGATCCGCCGACCCACCCTCGACGAAGTCTTCCTCAGCCTGACCGCCGGCCCGGTGCAAGACATCGCCGTGCAGGACATCGCTGTGCAGGGCCCAAGCCTGAAGGATCCGAGCATGAAGGACAGAGCATGAACACCGTTCGCACCCGACCCGTTACGGACGCTCTCGCGGCAGCCGAGCGATTGATCATCACCGTCCGGCGCGATCCGGCGTCCATCATCCTGCTGCTGGCCGCACCGGCCGTGCTCGTGCTGATCTTCGGCTACATCTTCGGCGCAGCAATCCAACTGCCGGGCTCTGGTTCTGAGGCTGGCTCTGGGACAGGTTCTGGGGCGGCGGATTACCGCGAGTTCTTGATCCCGGGCCTGCTGGTCACGATGGCCTTCAACATCATCCCGTCAATGGTGTCGATCGCCCGGGACACCGATCGCGGCATCGTCGACCGGTTCCGCTCGCTGCCGATCAGCCGCTCTGCCGTCCCGGCCGGTCAGGCCATCGCCACCAGCGTCTACGCCCTGGCGGGGTTCGTCGTGATGATGCTCTGCGGCCTGGCCGTCGGCTGGCGGATCCGAGAGGGTCTGATCCGGGCGCTGGCCGCGCTGGCGCTACTGATGCTCTTCCAGTTCGCGATGACCTGGGTGGGCATGTATCTGGGCCAACTGCTGGGCAAAGAGGAAGCCGCCGGGCAGGCGTCCATCCTCGTGCTGCCGCTGGGCATGGTGTCGAACGTCTTTGTCCCCACCACCGGGATGCCCAGCTGGCTTCGGACGATCGCGGACTGGAACCCGGTCAGCGCGGTCAGCGCGGCCGTCCGGGAGCTGTTCGGCAATCCCAGCGCGCCAACGAACGGGTCCTGGCCGTTGGAGCATGCGGTGACCGCGTCCCTGATCTGGGTCGCCGTCATCCTCGCCATCTTCGTCCCGCTGTGCACCGCCAGGTACGCCCGAACCGGCCGCTGATGGCGGCCGGCCGGGCGAACCCTGCCTTTCGAGCTATCCGGGCTATCCGGGCTTGCCCGGCGTCTCGGCCAAGGTCGTCGCGCCGGTCATGATGGCGACGGCCTCGGACATGGTGTGCGACTTGGGCGTGATGACGCCCGCGGAGCCACCAAGGCGCTGGATGTGGATGCGATCCGCGACTTCGAACACGTTCGGCATGTTGTGACTGATCAGGATGACGGGCAGGCCACGGTTCTTGACCTCCTGAATGAGCTTCAGCACCTGCCCGGTCTCCCGGACACCCAGCGCCGCGGTCGGTTCGTCGAGAATGACGAGCTTGGTCGCGAACGCAGCCGATCGAGCCACCGCCACGGCTTGGCGCTGACCACCGGAGAGCGTCTCGACCGCTTGGGACATGTTCTGAATCGTGCCGATTCCCAAGTCGGACATGGACTTTCCGGCAGCCGCCTGCATCCCGCTCTTGTCCAGCATCCTCAGCACGGAGCCGAGAAATCCCTTCTTCCGGAACTCCCGGCCGAGATAGAGGTTGCTGGTGATGTCGAGCGCCGGCGCGACGGCCAAGGTCTGGTAGACCGTCTCGATTCCGGCTTCACGGGCGTCCTGCGGCCGTTTGAAATGCACCGGCTGCCCGTCCAGAAAGATCTCACCGGCATCCGGAATATGCGCGCCGGTAAGGCATTTGATCAGCGTCGATTTCCCGGCGCCGTTGTCGCCGATCACCGCCAGCACTTCACCCGGGAAGAGCTGGAGGTCGACGCCGTCCAGACCGACGACCCGCCCGAAGGTCTTGACGACCTTGCGCGCCTCCAGAATCGGCTGCCGGGAATCACTGGGCTTGCCTGTTGGCACGGCCTTTTCATCCGCGACGCTGGTCATGCTCGTACCTTCCTGATCCATTGGTCGACAGCCACCGCGGAGATGACCAGGATGCCGATGGCCAGGACGCGGTACTGGTCGTCGACTCCGGCCAGCGACAGGCCGCTGCGGAAGACGCCGACGATCAATGCGCCCAGAAGTGAGCCGAAGACGGTTCCCCGACCACCGAAGAGGCTGGTGCCACCGATCACCACGGCCGTGATGCTCTCCAGGTTGGCGTCGGTGAGGCCGTTCGGACTGGCCGACCCGGCGCGCCCGATCAGGATCCAGGCGGTGATGCCGTAGATCAGCCCGGCCACCGCATAGACACTGAGCAGCACCCGGTTGACCCGAATACCGGCCAACCGCGAGGCCTCCGGCTCGTCGCCGACGGCGTAGACGTGCCTGCCCCACGCCGTCTGGCTCAGGGCGTACGCGACGATGCAGTAGAGCAGGACCACCATGACAACGCCCGTGGTCACCCGGAACGGACCGATCGGGAACGTCGTGCCGGTCCAGTTGAGCAGGTCGGGCATGTCCTGGCTCTGCACGCTCTGACCGCTGGTGTAGAGCAGCCCCAGAGCGGTGAAGATGCTCAGAGTGCCCAGCGTGACGATGAACGGCGGCAGATTGACCCTGGTCACCAGCAGGCCGTTGAGAGCACCTGCCGCCAGCCCGAGCAGGATGCCGATCACCAGCGAGGGGATCGCCGGAACACCGTTGTTCTCGGAGAGCTTGGCCATCACCATCATCGAGAGGATGGTGATGGCCCCGACGGACAGGTCGATGCCGGCGGTCAGGATGATCAGTGTCTGACCCACCGCGAGCGCACCGATGACAGCCACCTGCTGGAAAACCAAGGAGAGCGAACTGGGTTGAGCGAAGCGCGGATTGAGGATGGAGAAGACGATGAACGAGAGCACCAGGACGAGTGCCGGGCTGATCGTCGGATGCGAGTGCAGGACGTGCTGGACGCGCTGCAGCGGCGAATGCTGCCGGGCAGCGAACTGCTCCGCCGCAGTAGCCGGCTGCTGGGTTGCTGTGGTCACAGGGACCTCCGTCGGGTGGTCAGCAATGCTTCAGGGCTGAAAAACGTTCCTCGGTGTCCGCGCTTGCGGATCAGCCCGCGGTACCCCAGCAGATCTTGCTGCCCTCGTCGCTGGTGATGCTGTCGACGCCATCCTGCGGCTTGTCGGTCACCAGTGCGACCCCGGTGTCGAAGAAGTCCAGGCCGGGAGAGGTGGTCGGCTTGGTCTTGTCCTTGGCGTACTTGGCGATCGCCTCGACCCCCAGCTCGGCCATCTTGACCGGGTACTGCTGCGCGGTGGCATTCAGCACGCCGGACTTGACCTCGCTGACACCCTGGCAGCCGCCGTCAACGGAGACGATGGTCGCGGTCTTGTTGGCGGCCTTGAGCGCCTCGCTCGCGCCGGTGCCGGAAGGCTCGTTGATGGAGTAGACCAGGTTGATGTTCGGGTTCTTGGCCAGGCAGCGCTCCATGGCGGTCTTGCCGTCCGGCTGGGCCCCGTTCGTCGGCTCGTTGCAGACGATCGTGTACGTGCCACCGGAGTAGGAGCCGGTCTTGGCCTCGTCCCCGTTCTTGGCCTTGTCCTTGACGTCAATCCCCATGCCGGTCAGGAAGCCCTGGTCACGGTTGTAGTCCACGGAGACGACCTTGTCGTTGAACAGGTCGAGCATGGCGATGACGGCCGGCTTGCCACCCAGGTCCTTGGCCGCCCACTTGCCGATCAGCTCACCGGCTTTGAAGTTGTCCGTCGCGAAGGTGATGTCCACCGTGTCGGCCGGATCCGGAGGCGTGTCGAGGGCGATCACGTAGAGGCCCGCGTCCCGGGCCTTCTTGATCGCCGAGTTCACGCCCGGACCGTTCGGGGTGATCAGGATGCCCTTCTGGCCCTTGGCGATCGCGTTCTCGATCAGGGTCACCTGGCCCTGCTCGTCCCCGTCCTTGGCGCCGGCACCCACGCTGAGGTCGACGCCGTTGGCCGTGGCCGCGGTCTTCGCGCCCTTCTGCATGGCCACGAAGAAGGGGTTGATCGAGTCCTTGGTGATCAGGGAGACGGCGACCTTGTCATCGCCGCTGCCAGAGCCTCCGCTGCTCCCGCCACAGGCACTGAGCGCAAGAGCCGCGACCGAGACGACACCGATGAGTCCGAATGCCCGAGAGCGATAGGCGTGAAGCATGGCAGTGAGCTCCGTCCTGCCCAGCGATCCGCCGGGCTCGACAACGTTGTCCACACAAGCTTGTGCTGTTGATCATGACCTGACAAGCACTTACGAACTACTTCTTTGATAACCATCCGGTAAACATCATCAGGCTGTTGACAACGCTGTCGAGCCGAAGCAGTCTCATGGCAGCGATCCAGGACCGGTACGTTCGTCACCGCGAAGGGCCCGTCGCCGAACCGCGGGAGGAGCGAAAGGACAGCCGATGGACGCTCACGTGCCCGGAGCTCAGGAGATCGGGAAACGTCCGACGATGCGTGACGTCGCCGCGGTCGCGGGCGTCAGCCTGAAGACCGTGTCCCGGGTCGTCAACAACGAGCCGGGAGTCTCGGCGACGCTCGGCCAACGGGTCCGGGATGCGATCGACGAGCTGGACTTCAGGCCCAATATCGGCGCCAGCAGCCTGCGCCGGACCGGCGGTCGGACGGCGACCGTCGGCCTGCTGCTGGAGGACGTCTCCAACCCGTACTCCTCGATGCTGCAGCGCGCGGTTGAGGACGTGGCGATCCCCCGCGGCGTGATGGTGTTCTCCGCCAGCCTGGACGAGGACCCGCGCCGGGAGCGGGAGTTGGCCCGGGCGTTCAGCACCCGCCGAGCCGACGGGCTGATCATCGCGCCGGCCAGCGATGACCAGTCCTACCTGGAGAGCGAGGTACGCGCCGGGACGGTGATCGTCTGCATCGACCGGGAAGCCGTCCGGCTGGCCGTGGACTCGGTATTGACGACGAACACCACCGGCTCGATGGCGGGCGTCCGACACCTGATCGAGGTCGGCCACCGACGAATCGCCTTCCTCGGCGACCGGCGCGGCATCGTCACCGCCCGGCAGCGTTTCGACGGATACCGGGATGCGCTGCGAGCCGCCGGAATCCCGCTTGACCCGACCATCGTGGTGCACGACCTGTACGACGGAGCAATCGCCGACGGCGCCGCCACCGCCCTGCTGACCCGGCCGGATCCGCCGACCGCGCTGTTCACCGCGCAGAACCTGGTGACCATCGGGGTGGCCCGAGCCCTGCGCCGGCTCGGCCGCGAGCATGACGTCGCGCTGGTCGGCTTCGACGACTTCCCGCTCGCCGACCTGGTCACCCCCGGGATCAGCGTGGTCGCCCAGGACCCGACGACGATCGGCCGGTTGGCCGCCACCGTGCTGTTCGACCGGATCGCCGGTGACACCAGCCCGCCGGCCACCCACATCGTGCCGACCGAGCTGATCCGCCGCGGCTCGGGCGAGATTCGGCCCGCCTCCTGACTCTGGTTAGAGGCGACCACCGGAGGGGTCGGTGGAGAGCTTCTGGCTGGCCCAGATCGGGATGATGGAGAGCACAATCAGGGCGGCGGCGACCACGTTGACGACCGGGGCCTGGTTCGGGCGGAACAGGTTCTCGAAGATCCACACCGGCAGCGTGCGCAGCCCGGGTGAGGTGGTGAACGTCGTCACCACGATCTCGTCGAAGCTCAACGCGAACGCGA
>Ga0307513_10001947_pt1 | contig 29211 bp, 29 predicted proteins | sample 15_EM_MG_FD_202174 | JGI IMG/M metagenome (GOLD analysis project Ga0307513, IMG submission 202174) | Populus trichocarpa ectomycorrhiza microbial communities from riparian zone in the Pacific Northwest, United States - 15_EM | ecosystem: Host-associated > Plants > Roots > Unclassified | place... | reverse complement strand
CGTGATGTCCTGACGTTTGTGAACACGACCGCTATTGCATGATGCCAAGATCAGGGCAAAAAAGCTGAATTTTGGCGGTATGCAATAGCAGTTGTGTTCACAAACGTCAGGACATTACGAGTACACAAGCATAGTTCAACACAAGTCAACATCACTGCTAACCCGCCGCAGCAGGATATCTCCGACAAACCCCTCCCGGAAACCGCTCACGAAATCAACTGACCCCAGAAACTGTGAGAAAAAAAAAATCGGTACATCTATCTACAACAAATACAATAAACCCTTTTATCCCCCCCCCCCCCTTGCAAAGCGGAGGTATTAGGGAATTAGCTCTCACAGAGCCTCCTAGTAGAGCTCTCCTCAGTAACCTCCGACCTTTTGGCTTCTTCCTCCCTGTCATAGGCTTCCTTGATCCAGTCGTTCAAGCCATTGCGATTGCGTGCAATCTCAATTGCGTAGAACTACAATTCTCGTTAGTCAGACATTCATATATATACAAACTAGAAGGCGAGGTGAACTAGTAAACATACCTGCATCCGAGGAACTATCCAGCAAAGCTCCACATCAGCACTAGCTACCCATCAAACCTCCCCGGGAAGAGGCTCACCAAAAATAGTGGTATCCTTCTCGTACTCTGCCCTCGCATCCGTCCTCAGTAGCGTGCCAAAGTTGTAATCCTCAACCTATTTTTGCCCCCCTATCGTCAATTCCACCTCCGCACCTCTCCATCTCCACCTATATGAGGAAATTCATACCCACCTTCTTCTCATACCTCATTAAAAATTTCCTCCACTTCTCTTTGCCAGATTTACTTTTCATCTCGTCCTCGTTGAGCAGTTTCTTGGGATCAAAGTCCGGGAAGGTCTCGAGAAGATGGTCATATATCTCCTGGTCCATGCGTGTGAGGCGCAGGTCGGTTCCCGCGCGCCGCTCAAGGATTGACCAGTAGGTCTGGGCGTGGATGACAGCTAAGGAAGACGATTCGTCAGTATTACCCTTCTACAACCTACTGAGTGGGCTAGTGGGCGATGAACTCGGGAGATACCCTTTACCGCAAATTGCTTTTCGATCTGTGGAGGAAGGGCACCAAGGTCAGCGTTTGTATATAACGTAGAGAGCAGGGGGTGCACATCTTGTAAGTTTTGCGCTTCCTCCGCTTTGAAGTCCGTAGGTATCGACATTTCGAAAGAGTGCCGTGGATCCCGGTTGTTGGTGTGTTGTGGGGGGGAGTGAGTCTGGGCAGTATGCGAGCATATATTTCGGCCGTGGGATGTACTCTAGAAATCCCCGCCATCTAATCTTATCTGATCTTTGATAAGACGAAGCCAGTCCTTGTGTCACCCCTAATCATTCGGATCACGATCATTCGCCGCCACTCGTAGGAACACTACTTGAGTAGAAACTGTTCGATATCTATTTATGCCGTTTACTTAACATGTCGTAATTCATTAACCCCCGACCCCAGCTAGCAACGCAGGTGAATTGAACCCACCGGCAACCCAGCGCACCCACTCTGCTCCCGAAACCCCGCCATCAGTATCAATGCCAGCAATACAAAACCCAAAGCCCCAAGCCCAGCCCCAGACGATGCCTAACGCCATTCTCAAACAAAAAAGGGTAGAAAAAACGCCATGAACCGAACCCTTCGCCATTTCCCTTTTCTCCACCAAGGCATCTAAACCCTAGATCGATCGGCCAATCAATCACGCAGTCTCATATCATTCCGGCTGCCTCAGACAACTGGTGTCGGAGATTTTGATTCTCCTGTCTGACCATTTGGACTTCGTGGGTCAAGTTGCGAAGGAGGACATCTTGCTGCCGGAATCGCTCACTCATTTCTGCCCGCATGTCGGTTATTTCCGATTTGAATGCTATCTGCATCTCCATAACCATGTTACGCAGAGCAGATCTCAGCTCAGCGTTCTCAGGTCCTGGCAATCGTATTCCTAAGGGGGAGAAGGGAACCGGCCCAGAAAAGCTACCGGTGGTCGGGGGGCGGTGGGGAGGGCTTGATACATCTTGACTAGAACCTTTAGGTTTTGGAGGGCCGCGGCTTGAAGGCTTGGGAGGAGGGGAAGGGCCCTTGGTGTCATGCAATATAGAAATGTCCCGAATTGTTCTTGTTTCATCTTGCCAGGAAACAGTCTTACGGCTTTTGAAAGAGCCAGTGAGAGACCGTCTGCTTCCGTTGGAGTCATCAAGACCCAAAAGTGTTTCAGCAGCCTGGTCAGCACCAGATTGCTTCCTCTTGCGACTCCTTCTGGCCTCTTTCCCCTCTGCCAGCCAAATATCTGCTTCAAACGACCCATCATCAACATCCGTTACTTCATTGTCACCAACTGTAGTAATAGTTTCGTCTACAACTTGCGCAGTAGCTCTCCCCCCATCACCACCCCCACCCATCCCCACAATAGCCCGTGCTCTATTCGATGTCTCAGGCCTTGGGTCGGATGCCAGTCTCCCCGGACTACCTCTCTTTTCCCTAACAATCTCGGGGCTTTGGGGGCGTTCCTTCTTGGATTTTCCGAGCATATATGGAGCGAAGAGGGCCAGGTTACCACGGACCGGTTTGCCACTCTGGCCCATAACCCTTGCCCTCACTGACCGAATATCGCTCAACAATTTCCCATCACGCGTCTTGTCAACAACTGGCTGTCCCTTGGAAGCCCCAGAAGGGACATGCTGGACAGTGACGGACGATTGGGTGGTTTTGGTATACCTCCAGTCCCGGCCTTGCTTGTGCACTGTCTTCCCTTCAGTTTTGGTCACAGTGTTCGGCGTCTGCGCAGGCCCGTCGTTTCTTATCACTGGCGCCAAGGGCTGCGGGGTCTTCTTCCCTGACTCACTGCATAGGGGTGGGGCGCTTCTGGAGCTCTGCTGGGTCTCCATCTTTCGAACTCGTTCCCGGGAATCCGAGCTCTGTTCTACCGAAGTTGATTTCTTCTCAGCCTCTGATGGAGCCCTCGGTGGTCGCTTCTTTTTCACGGGGCTGAAAAGTCTCATGTAACCTTGATTGACCGTTTCCTCGACATTATCCCATTCCGGTGCTCCCTCCGTGCCCAATTTTGGAAAGGAATCACCGATATCCTTGCCCCTAGCAGCGGGCTGACGCTCTGATGAGCGGGATGGATTTCGATTCTCAGTGATTATACGGCCTCCAGCTCTAGTCCTCAGTCCTTCTCGCACTTTGGTGGGAGGTTCGGAACCGGAGCGCGACCATTTGTGGGAGTATACATTTGGATCGCAAGCCCCCAGCCCCAGAGGAATACATATCTCGCCAGCAACCTAACACAGATTAGTCAAGTCAACAGACAAACGCAAAAAGCGCAGCTAGGGTGGAAGAACGCAGACAACTACTCACCCACTCGATCCCAAGGACTTTCCCTCCTTCGGCATCGACAACCTGCTCGCCAATCTTGTTTCCGTGGCCGTCGTAGACGTAGCACCTGCCATGGACAGATCCAACGGCGATGAGGTAAGCTTTCGGATCATCCTGATCGCCGTTCTTCGCAGCCGTAGACCTCACGGTCAGACTGCTAGCTGGAGCCCCGATGTGCCAGCTTCCAAGTGTGTCACGCATACCAAAATCTACAAGGAAAGTCCTCCCGTCTTCACCCACAGTGACAGCCCTACTCCGGTATCCAGGGAGAAATTGCACTCCGGTGATGCCCGATGATCCGGCGATGCTGGGATCGTGTAAATGGCGGAACGCATGAATCTCTTTCAAGCCCCCTTGCCCGATTCCTACTCTATCATCTCTCCCCGTGCTGGCTCCTGCAGATATCTTACTATAATCGTAGGCAGCGAGAACACCATCATTGAATGCGAGGACAAATATGTTTCGGCGAGAAGGATGGAATACGCAGATGTTTACCGAAGCCGTAGAAGCACGAGGGGCGACTGCAACGGTGGTCGCTAATAGCCGGTTGTGAACTTGAATCGCTGGAGGATTTGCGGAGCAAGATAAGATAAGATTCGAGTCGCATGATATAGCGAACGAAACGACGGCAGACGGATGGGCCTAGGGGGAGGGTAAGCAAGAAAGACGGGGGAAGGGTGATAGCACTGTCAGGGCAAGAGAGGGGCAATACCTTCGTAGCGCCAAATACTTTGTTTTCCTTCAAGGAATAAGTCTGAACGCTGTTATGAATAGAGTCGGTAAAGAAGAGAGACTGTGATTCGTGATCATACTGCAGCAGGCGGCAGTGCTAGACGAATCAGTATCCCCTGTGCTAAAATTGAACTCAAACAATGCATACCTGCGCGCCCTTCAGTCGATAAGACTTATTCTGTCCCTCCTCTCTCCTATGCAGTATAACAACCTGAGCGTCGGCAATCGCCAGCACGGAACCATCCTTTGCGCCCTTCGCTGCGACAATGCCCTCGGGCCCGGAAGTGAAAACATGATTACAACCTTCACGATCCCAAACACGCACCATGCTATTCGTCGTAATAAACAGCTTCCATCGTTCGTCGTCCTCAAAAGGCGCAGAATTCGAGAGTGTCGGGTTTGCCAGCGAGACCGGAGGTTTCCTTTGTGTTTTTGTACGCTTGGGGCTCGAATAGGAAGATGTGAGTATGGCCGGGAGTGACATGACTATCGAGAGCTCTCGCATTCAGCGACAAGCTGGGGGGAAAATTTAGTTGTTTTTTTTTCTCGCGAGACAATAGCGGTTGCTGTTGATATATGATCGATCCTATGATGAAAAGTTGTGTTGACGAAGTAAACAAACACCCATGCATATCCTTACTGCAGCCCCCAGCACACACACACACACATCCATCCAGGAGGACCCCGGGGGAGGCTCTGCTCCATGCCCTTGCATTATGCTTCATCGTGATTGGATCTTCCTACTAGAGGCATAAACATTACAGCGAATTGAAATTTAGCTAGCTAACGGCTTTTATGCGCTCATAAACTATTGTGGAGAGATGCTAATAAAGGTGCGGTAATATTTACGCACAATCCTTCTACGAGTACTGTCTAATCCATCGGAAATTATGTTGTCTTCCTGTCGCATTCCACATTTGGCAATCCATGCTGTGCTGGAGTACCAGTATCATACAGTGCGATGCTCGAGTACACAATTGCCAGCAATCCACGGATCAGGAGCCCCATGGATTACGGACGTCTCAACCACTACAATATAGGTAGAGCAGCCTCGTTCAAGCACATTGCTTCGGCTCAAGGCCAAAAGCTCTACTTTCACCGTTAATTGTTCGATCCCCTCTCAACATTGTAACATAGAATACCCATGAAGAACCCAACGCTATTAACCCTATGCAACCCATGCTTCAAACTTGACAGCGGGTGATCATTAAACCGCTTTCACCATGCAAACGGAGCCAAAAGCATTGACCAGAAGCAAGACTACTACATGGACAGCAAGTAAAATAGCAGTGGCAAGGAAGGGGGGTCTGGAAGAAAACCGAGTTAGTAATAAGAACGGACAAAGAGCTAGCGGGATACATGCGTTGCAAAATCTAATGCCGCTACGGAAAGCAAGGGATAAAAAACCCAAGGATCCGTAGCTGAGGGGGAGCACGGCCCTGTCAAGGTCGCAATCTGTGCAACTTGTTAGCGTGCACCGCAAAGTTATCAAATTGACGACTCACCTTAATCCAAAAGATCCCCAACTTCAGGAAAAAATGCCACTGGGCGCGTGCCAACCACATGCCGGTCCTAATTCCCCAAGGTGCAACTCCTGGCAAGACTCTCGGTGACTTCATCGCTTCCATCCTTGGTCTCAACACCAACGACGATTCCGAATCTCGGCCAATCTGAGTGCTAATAATGGAGCCCGAAGTGGGACTCTCCCCCAGTCGAGACCCAGCACTGAGCCTCGAGGCCCTTTTAGGAACCTTCATAACCGGGCGTGATTTCGGGGGTCTCTCGAAGGTATCGTAACCTTGATGCATGGACAAGCCTCCCACCGGAGTCGAAGGTGGAGGAGTATCTGCAACAGGCGAGATTCGACGGAAGCCAACGAGATTCTGATCGTCTGCAACGATAGCTGGCTTTTTCTGTGAGGCGGAAGAGCCCCGGCGCTGCTTATAATTAGCCAACAACTCAAATAGGAATTAAAATCAGCGAATTAATTCTTACCAAAGGAGTCCCTTCCTGCATCTCAATCCCCATTAGTATTTCTTCTGCCGTAGGCCGAACACTCGGGTCTGGGTTAATCAGCGTCTTCAAAGACTGATAAAGTCTCTCGGGCAAATCAGGTCTGAGCCCCGTTCGTTCACCAAGACCTGGCCATGCCATGATCTCCTCACGCAAGGTATCCAGGTTCTCGTTCTCCTCGTTCATCATGTCAGCGCCAAGGTAAGGCAAGTTACCAAAGCACATGAAATACAAGATCATTCCTAAGGAGAAAATGTCGGATTTCGCCGTAAAGTTCTGATATCCGCCATCAGGGGTAACTTGGGATGCCATGTTAATTATGGTTGTTAAAAAATCGAGATAAGAAAGACACGATATAGACAGACCTTTTCTTAAAACTTCAGGGGCACAATAGGATATTGTGCCAGTGGCTCCTGTTGACTTTCTTGCCGCGCTCTCCATTTGCACTTCACCAAAATCACTTACTAGAACCCTAAGCTCCTGGCCGGGGACCCCAGTGTCATTAAGTAGGCAATTTGAAGGCTTAAGATCTCGGTGAATGAACCCATTTGAATGTAAATGTCCCAACCCGGAGGCAATATCCCGAAAGAAGGATATTATCTGTTCAAATGAGAGTTTACGCGGCTTGTTGAGATCTAAGTGCAGATCTGGCTCTCCCCGGGAGCGTCGCCTCATTTGGTCCTTCATCTGGTCCTTCAATTGTTCCTCTGTGGTTTGCTTAGCAGCACTTAGAACATAGTTATGCAGGTCGCCAGAATTGCAGTACTTTATCCCACAAATCATCAGTCGTGTCCTTATCCGAGCGCAATTATAAGTCTTACCTGTTGCAGGATGAACGCACAAGGAACACTTGGTCCAAAGGCTGCAAAAGATTGAGTCAGATACCTATAAGTACCTCGGAGAGATGTGGGGGACATACTTGTGAGATGAGCGTTTTCAAGCCAAACATGGCGATAGGATACCAGGTTAGTATGTGATAGTTGTTGTAGAAGCTGTACCTCCATAAGAACCTTTTCAAGCCATTTATGGTTGTCACCTAAGAAACCGGTTTCAGGAACATGTCCGGCATGTTGTAGCTTAGGGAGACATACCAACTGGAACACGCTTGCATGCGAAGTGGCCCAGCGACACACCATCAAGAACATGGCGAACAAGCAGAACAACACCGGTCCCTCCCCTCCCCAACTCTTTCTCTGTTACGAAGAACCTAAGCAACCCGGATTAGTCGGATATCCGAAGCACAAACCACCGGGTCGTACTCATGCCTTTCAAAATATTTTGGACTGAACGCTGCCTCACTAATCCCACCCGCAGCCGGCGTGGCACTTTCGGCCATTGACTCCTCATCTATACCTCCGTCCTCACTCTCTTCTCCGACTCCTGCCCGCGGCAACCTCCATCTGGTCGGACTCGGCGACTGCCGTCTAATGGCAGGTTCAGGTTCACCGTCCTCACTTGGCACAGGCATACTACTTGAATGAATTAATTACTAGACTCAAACGACGTTCCAGAAATACGGACCTAGAATCGAGCATTCGGAAATATTCCTGATCAACGAAGCCGGATTCCGCCACATTGCCTGATGTCCGATGTCCGAGACCTGGGGCAGACCGGTCTGGGGAACCATCGTCCCGATGTGAATCATCATTGAGGGGGCGTTTGCAAAAAGGACAGCTCTGAAACTCGACTGTAGCGGGAGGGCTCAGTGGGGAAGATGCTTCACAGAGAGCTAATTGACGTGATTGGGGATCATAAACCACAAGTGTCTGCTGGTGGCGGCTGGGGGGCGAATAGTTAGTTAGTAGGAGCTCGGGCTAATTCATGATTAAACTCTTTGACCACGGACAATAGGAACTCACAGAACCACACTCCGGGAGTCGTTTGAGCTGTAAGGAATTAAAGACATGTCGAAGCAAGTGACTTTCTGTGAGACCAGTTATAAAAGGAACTTTCTCGGCAGGCACTTTGACTTGGCACGTCCAGAGAAAGTCGACACATAAAAGACCAAGATTATTATTATTATTTATTGAAACAACAAAGGAACGGGAGTTTTTATAATCATGGAGGGTTTATCTCCGATTTTCGACAGATTAAGCAGAGGGTTGTGCAGAGAACAGGGTAGGTGAGAAGGTGGTTTGAGGGTACGGCGATATGCCAAAATATGGTGGGTAATGTATGCAGTACCGATGCCAGCCAGGAAGAAACGCGACACCATTTCAACTTGGCTGTATGGCAAGCCGGCGACCATAGAAACCCTGTGGCTGTTTAAAAGAAAGCCTCAATTGCAGCCACAATCGCTCTCCACAGCATAATACCTGTGTATAAATTACCCCCTTAGCAACCCCAGAGTGGTATCACGATACACCCCCAGACACCTTATCTCTTTCAGTGGTGGTGGAGTGGTCCAGAGGGAATTATGCCAAAGGAAACGGCCGGTGCACAAATTACTTCTTCCTGACACAGCTGATACAGAAGCAAACAATGAAAACTCCCAATTTCAACAAATGATAAATAACAATCGATCAAATATCAGTGTTCAAATCCAAACAAAAGACAATCTGCACTAATGACGTTGTTCGCTCCTCCCAGGCGAGGCTCAGCGGAACATCCCGCATCCCACAGAGTCCCCAGTCCCTCTTGCCCGTAGGGTATCCCGGGATCCAGGCGGCACAAGGTTAGTGACCCATTAACAGGGTTATATATTTTTCTAGTTAACCTCAAATAACTGTTCCATAATTTCTTGCCGGGCCTTGTACAGTATCGGTAGTCTGCCTTCAAGCCAACCGAGAAGGTCATTCCGCGGGAGTGGGAGAAGCTCTATTCATGAAGCATTTTGGTCCCTCAAACGCATTTTACTCAGTACTCGTTACTCAGTACTGTCGGGGCCTTGGGTAGCCTTTCTGGAATTTGCGGTAATTGTCATGGGCCGGGTAGCTAGTTTCATAGCCGGACAAAAGGGCAGTCACGGTGGATAAGGGTTTGTTGGTTAGCTAGTGGAAAAGACCTTGTGGGAGGACGGAGCTTGATGGTAGGATTTTCCTTTGTCGTTGGGAACAGTCGGTTTTTTATCATGGTCATCTTCTTTCTGTGAGCGGAGCATCGGGGTTTATTGAAACCGCCAGTGCTTGTCCTTCGTTTTCAATTATCAGTTTTAGTTTCTTCTCTTTTCTCTTGCTGGTGATCTTTACCAGTATCGTCGATAGTCAAGATTCCCAATACCCACAAAAGAACGTCTCCCGTGGAAGACCCACGACAGTACCGTACTATATCGTAGCATGGCGTCATTTGTCCACGACTCCAGTCACTTTTTCGCTAGTCAAAAAGCTCAAGCGGAACAGCCTTCCTGTTGGCGAACACTAGCTACGGTGGGCCAAATGACCTACAGCGTCCGAGGACCAACCACCTCCAATTACACAGCCCGGGCCGTACCAACAGCTTTCCCATACTTGTACAGTCGCAGTACCTAGGCTGCTATCACAACAACTCCCTTTATCCTCCATGGGTCTCAGTCAAGTCACCTTCTGGTGCTTCAGCTCGTAGAGGGTCGTATAGTTATGGGAGTTTCTATGAGGAAGGGGGCCAGAGCTTACAATTGGGGTTGGGAAAGACACCTCAGCATTCCGAAATTAATTAACTTAGCACTAGAATTTTCTTACAGTTGGAGGATATTCCACTCAGAGAAGCGTCACCATAGGTCGTTGATGACAAACCCTTGCAAAACCTCCAGTCGTTTAGGCAAGGAAAAAGCAACTGGAGCCTCCCGACCCAAAATTATCATTTCTCGCATACGCTCGTAGCCTGAACACATGTAGAAATTCTAACGAAAAGGCACCGCAATTCTCAATCTAGCTCTTCAAACCGGCCTTCGTGGAGGGCTTTCTCCACAGGGTTTTGGATGTCCACGACACCTGTCTGTTTCAATCTGTTGTAAATGTTAGCACAAATTCATGTTATTGCTCAACAGAAATAGGTTGTTTATACCTCTCAAATAATACGAACAGTCTCTCTGCTTCCCGCTCTTTTTCTTCGTCCGTCATCTCGCTAAAGGGATCTTTTATCCGTGGTTCACTATCCAAAGCCTGGCCCGTAACTGGGTTGAAAACCCGCCCAGAGCTGTTTGATGAGGCAGAGAGATCCTCCAAAGCTGATTGGGGAAGTTGTACACCGACACTCAGGAGAAGCCCCGAAGCGTAACCATATCCAACATTACGGACAAACTCCTCTGGATTCGAATTCGAAACTTCAAACAACAGCGAGGCAAGGTGTTGTCGGATATTCACAGCTACAGCAGAAGTGGACAGTTGTAATAGGCGAGACGCCAATGAATCATCTTTCCCTATTGGGTTCTTACGTTCTCTAATGGAATAGCGATTTGTGAGTCTGTGACCTTACCTAGCAGAGGGAGGGACTCACTCGTTAGAGGGTAGTAATCGTTTCTGCATGTACTTTTTAGCTTTATCGGGCGAAATTTCGAAGATTTTTCTCAATAATGTTATTAGTGGGGTCCCTGCTTCATCGAATAGCTGATTACGTTGATTTTCACGCTTATCGCTCGGGTTCTCCACAGAAAGCTCCAGGACTTCGATAAGCCTGGCGACATTACATGTGGGATTGAAAGAAGGAAATACGCATCCAGCTTGAGATGAAAGATCGAGGTTTAAGAGCGCATTGACCAGATGTGTTATAGGTGATTGAAGGGGAAGACTGGAAAGTGTCCTTCTGCAGAGAACCTTGAAGAGATTTGGAACGGACCTGTTGACAAGCGTTAGCGGATTTCGTGGGGGCGCAAGGGTTCGTTACGAAATGCTAACTTTGAGAATAAATCTACTTTCTCAGGGGCGAGGTGGGTGAGGTTAAACAACAGCTTTGTGGTTTCTGTGAGTGCCATATCTTGCAGTGCAGATGGTTGTGTCTTCTTGTTGACCTTAGAGTATATTTTTCCATGTCTCGTAATCGCCTGTAAAAACATTAGCTTCACTAGGCTTCTTGAACCTTTCCTACAACAGAACAATTGGTTACGTCATCAATGTAATTAGCGAGTTTATACTCTTCCAGCCATTTTGGTATATCAGCAGCCGCATAGGTAACCAGAAATAAAATCCGACCTGCTAGGAATTCTTCATCAGACGAATCGTTCTAAGAGATATCTCTATGTAAGCAACGTCTTTCATATTGTATGGCGGATTGGACCGCAGCTAACCTGGTATCTACTGACTGCCTTTTCTGCATACCCAAGTTCAACGAATATCTGCCTAGTCTTGGGTACTATCAATAATGCATTTGCCAGACATCGCATGGCTTCTAGGGCCGATTTATTGTCGGTCCCTTCGAAGGCATGTTTGCATAGCATCTCAATCCCCTAGGATCTTCTTTAGATAACTTCGGGTAAACTAGGGCGGAGTGACTTACTTCCTTCGTGAATATCGGGTCGGATTGATTTGCATTCCGCCCGAAAACCTTAAGTTCTTCAAGAGTTGTGGCTCTCTCTGCATCGAAATAAGATACCGAATCCTGAGCCGATCAAGGAGAACACTTACTTTCTTGCGAAAGGTTATGATCTTGGAGATCTACCTTTAATACATCGACGAGAGCTTGGACCTGGCTTAACTTGCCTTTTTAATACCGTAATCTTATCAGCAGCCTTACTGGTAGATAAAAGGGGAATTCCTCCAACGAACTTGTACTGGAGCTATGTTTTGCCATTGAAAGACTAGCTCGAGCAGAGCGTGAGATTGAGAACAGGTGATGGAGTGACGCTTCGGCTAGAATGATGGATTTCTGGAGGTTTAGGTGGAGGCTCATGCGCATTTGCTCCGTGACAATGGAAGAACTAACCTGTGAACCAGTTGACTACAGGAGGTCGAATAGGCTTAAGCAGGGAATAGATAATGGGGTTCTTCAAGACTGGAGAGTGTCTTGTTGCGGGGAAGCTGCACGGGAGAGGCTCGAGAATGAAGCTCCGGGATGCGCAAGCAAGATGGGCCTGGTTGGGTGTCTGCTAAGATTCCGTCTCATCGGGGCATTTGCCAAGGCATGAGTCTGATTTCATCTTTAGTCTAACCGAATACAGCCATCTCTGATTGGAAGAGGGGCGAATTTATTTCCCGCGTTAATTGGGTCAAAACCCGCGCTGGATTGGACGCGTCGCGTGCTTCTCGTCTTTGCCAGGGCAACCGTTTTTACCACTCACCAGGTGACTTTAGTCTCTGTGGTAACCGACTGAGTCCCCTTCCCCCCATTCGATGCCGGCACGCTACTCCCGCTTCCCTTCGGATTGTTCTAAGCTCCTTCACGAGCTTTTCCTGTCAAACACTCTCCCCATAGTTACACTTTCCCCTCGCCCTAGCCCTTCGGGAACTCTTCTACTTCATCAGATTCGGTACCTATATATCTGATCGTATCACCTGGTGCCAGCTGCGTCCGTCTGCTCCCCGCTTTCTTTACATCCGCCATATTCTTCATTGGCCCCCTGATCCCATGCTTGAATACTGAGTTGGACGCCACCTCAACATACTTGATTGATTATGGTTCAATCAGAAACTACGAGTCCCTATTTCGCCGGAACCAGGTCACGCTCTGTTGAGCAATCGCAGCCACGACCTCCAACACCACCGAGAGAGTCCCCTCGATCAGTGTCAAAGGCGAAAGGATTGGTAGAAAAGGACTGCTCTGGGGACAGTGCTACCGAGTCTCTAGTGGAGCCCTCTTCTCGGGAGATCACGCCCCCCTCCTCTGGGGACAACGCGGCCGGGAAACCTAAGAAGCGTGTCGGCTGGTCCCCGTGGACAAAGTATCATAAGCCAGATTCACCATTATCCGTGACTCCTATTCGATCAGCAATAGATCCAAAGTCTTTGAAGTCAATTCTTAAGCCCTACAGTTCTCCGATACCACTTTTTGACGATAAACTGGCTTTCGAGCACCCCGTTCCTGAATCTTTGCCCAAGATGCTGGAATCTACCATTCAAGCGCTTGAATCGACTGAGCGTAGCAAGAAAATCGACGCTTATGTCACATTTTCTAACAGCATAAAAGCGTACGACAATATCCCGGATTTAGCAGTCCTGGAGGAGAACCTCCCTTCCTTGTGTGTGTTCATAAAACGGGATTTTGATGCCAAGCTGGACGAGAGCGGGAAGTCTGATAGTCAGCTCATCCAGCAAGCTATTAAGGTATTGACCGTCCTCGCCTGGACATCTCGGTTGGCGGAATCGATGGATGATGGAATGGCGTCATGGTTCTTGCAAACCGCGATAGACAGAGTACAGGATGGCCGCACACCTAAACTTATTGTTAATCACCTTCTTCATTTTCTCGCCCAACAGCGGTTCCCACAGCGCATCATGACTTCTGAGAGATCAAATCAAATTATTACAACGCTTGACAGTCTTGATCAACGGGTTACGGGGAAATCCATTACGAGGGAACGCATCGACATCTACTTCAAATTATTATCACAGGCGAAACAGATCATGCTCACGAGGGTAAATGATTGGATGGACAATTTGTTCGGTGGCCTTTTGAGCAGTGTGAAGGAAGTGCGGAATCGTGCCCTAGCCTGCGTGGCGGAGATCCCAAGGGCTTTGGGAAGCGAGAAATCTACCGCTCGTTGCTTGAGCAGCATCTTTAGCAGGGACGTTGGGAATGGCAAGCGTATGTTTGAATTGATCAAAGAGCGGCTCGAGCTTTTTATTAAAGACGGCGAGGGCGTCTTTGTTGCCCGGATGTGGGGTGTTGTTCTTCTGCTCATTCGAGTAACAGCAGCTGAACAATGGGAGTTCTTCACCCATTGGCTGCGGGTCATTGAAGGTTGCTTTAACGTCTCAGATAAGGATGTGAAGGTAGAAGCCCAAATAGCGTGGCAAAAACTTATATACGCCATGAATATCGGCCCAACCACAGCCCGCAAACTTTTGGAGCTTCTCTGCAAACCTCTTGGACAATACCTCGATCCGAAGAACGCGCTATCTAACACTAAGCGGCCACGGATGGCAGCAATGGTCAATATATCGGTTCTGCTTTATTACGGGTTTCGCCCCAATGCCCCTCACAAGCAGCTCTCTGAGATTTGGGATGTTGTGGTTGTAGGTGTGCTCGAGAGGTTAGCGCTATCTAGTAAGGATGAAGTAGAAGGTGGATGCAAAATACTTTCGGCCGTATTTGAAGGTTCTACCCAGAAGCCTTGGTCTGAAGACCGTGCCTTGAAACCTCCCACTATGGCGCCGAACGAACTCCCAAGACTCGACCCCAAGTGGGTTAGATCGAATAGTGCAATAGTCTTGAAAACGATTGAGATTGCCCTCCGACGCACCCCGTGGAAGGCCAGCGAGACCGAGGACGGTCCGAAACTCCTTTGGATCAGGTCCGTCAAGGCGGTGGCCGATGCTGGTAGTAAGGAAATCAAAATATCGGGAGATCTAATGGATGCCGTGGCTCAACTTCTTGCCCTGTTCCGTCGAATATGGAAAGCTGGGCCTGCGGCCTTCAATGACTCAAAAGACAACTCTTCGGAGCCCTTCATCAAGAAGTTCATCTTCTTGGTTAATGCAACCCTATCAGCTCTCGGGACGTTGCCATTCACGGAGAAGCTCTTGTCTCTCGATGACGAGAACAACTTTGCACCTGCAGCCACTCCTATGCATAAGTATTCTTCTGGCAACAACTCTACGGTCGTGTATTCTCCAATCTTGCACATGATCTCCATGTTTCTTCTACCTGCAGAAGGTGTAGTTGTGGATCAAGAGTATCACGACTCTGTTAAAGCGATTCTCTGGAGATGTTGCAGTTCTCAGGACTCAAGAAGAAAGAGGCTAGCGCTAATAGCTTCGTGCGCAAACCTACTGCCATACCAAGATGCCAGTGCCTTAGACCTTGGGATGTGGCAAACACTTGCGGATTTAGTTGTTCTCTCGCTACCGATACCAACCCGGGAGAGAATACTACTCAGTCCGTCGCCAATGGGAGGAGAGTTTAGAGATGCGGTGAAAGTGCTTGAGTGGGGTTGCCGGTATGCTCCTGTCCTAAGGATATCTGCTCTACTTTTATTACAATATAACTCACGTTCCACATAGTTACGATTTACTAGGGTGGGAGCCACTATTAGGCCGGCTTTGCGAAACCGTGCAAAATGAACAAGGTGATGTACATCTTGTCATTGGGATCATTGACCCCCTTGCCGAAGTCATTAGGCATCAGCCGGCCGACCACGATAGGTTAGTTTTTCTAATTCTCCTCGAGCAAGTAACTAAAGTCTTCCTCGTAGGGGTCTTCAACACTGCAAGGGCCTCATCAGCAGGGTCCATTATTCCAAAGCAAGACCCCACGGAGATGGAGCCTCCCGCACACCCCTCGCAGCGCTTGGGCGGAAACCGAACACAACTGAGTATATAGCCGTTTATCCAATTCACGTATTTTGCGCTAACCTGTCAAATTCAGGCCGCTTGAGAGGTTATACGATCTTATAGATCATTTGCTACGCAAATCCTACTCTTCCAGTGCTGAGCGAAGGGCTCTGTCCGAGGCAATAGCCTTATTGGACGCCCTGGGCGATCTTTGCAGTAGATCACCCCCGACATCCCTCGTAGCCTTGCTCAAGCGCACGCAGGAGGGAGCCGGGGTATGGATTCTTGACTCAGATCACCTGGTTAAGACAAAGGTTGGTGTCAAATCTGCCACGCTTTCCTTTATCCTTATTTACATTCCTTAGTATGATGAGGGCGTAGTACAAATAGCCAACGCCTGGACAAAAATTACCGATGCTATCGCTCGTCTTCCACAACACGACGGAAAGACCCTCGCGGACCTGGCCACTCTCATCAAGTGTGGTCTCGAAAGCCGGCTCAAACCCATAGTCAACCTTTCGGTCAGGTCATGGAACCTGACTTTCGGTGAACAGGAATCAATTATCTACCCCAAGCGTGTTCGAGGCGCGTTGAAGAGGCTGCGGCCTATTGCTGATCTAAAGCTTCCCTCGTTCCCTGATGAATTGGAAGATGATGTATTCCTACTCTACACTGTTTTTAGTCCACTCACTGACACATCCTAGGTCATCCCAACCCCTCCACAATTTTCCCAATCTCAGGAAAAGCTTGAGGAATTGATCCAAGGGAAAGAGGATTGGACGAGCCCAACCCCTTCGCGATCTGGGACCTCGCCCTTTAAGTCCCGATCGAGAGTTTCTTCGCCACTCGCAGGGCCGAGGGAGGGTTCATTTAGTTCCCGACCAAGGCGATCACTTGGCACGAGAAACCTACAAACTCCTCCCGCTCGCCCCAAACATATGGATTCTCAAATCGAGTTTGCGGCTATTGAAACTGACCCAACCGGAAAAAGCAGCTTTATTTCAAATTCACAACTCACCGAACGGCAGAAGGAAGTAAAGGAAAGGCAGTCAGAAACCGCAGTCCTCTTCGGAAACCTGAATGCCAATTCCGTCAGCAAGCGTGGTAGGTTACCAAAAGATTCTGCAAATGCTACAAGTAGTCCGCAGGGCACACGACTTGCTCGTAGCCCCACAAAAGAACCCGGAAGATTGCGTTTCGGTGAATCACCCCAAACCAGGTTCAGCCCAGCAGGTCTGCCAGAATCACCATTGCCCAAACATACTGGTAGTCCCACAACACGGACACCTGAAGTTGAACTTCCAGTAGGGCCAGTAGCGGACGTCACAATAGATTCTTCCGGGGCCCAGGACATAGATGAAGTGATCTATGTCATAAGTGATGCTGTCAATGAGGCCGAAATGAGACAGGGCAGCGGCTCACCCTCTGTCGAGGATGACAATTTTGTTGACGCCCCGGAGGATCGCATTTCTAGTGGGGAAGAAGCCGAAGAAGCACCCAAGAACTCGGCTAGCATAGCCGTTGAAATATCCCGTGTTCAGAACAGCAGGGCCTGTGACAAAGGATCTCACTCAGAACCTTGTTTCACTCCAGCCTTTTCAGCGAATGAAGAGAACTCAAACGTTAGCGAGCCAAATACGGAATCAGATAGCTCTCAAAGTCGGAAATCAAGCCCTAGGGTCCAAATAATGACGGAAGAGCGTGCAGCATCCAAACTTCCGGCAAAGCGCAGACGCGCACGCCCAAGACCAAGACGGCGCTCTCTTGTACGAAAGGCCTCCGAATCCCCAAGGAAAGTGTTGGGCACTATTGCGGTTGCCGAGCCCGAAGCACTACAGCCAAAACCACCTAGGGCGTCCCACCAGGGGCATGGTAAACTAACTCAGTGCTCACCACAAAAGCCCCAACCCAACCAAATCTCACCTCCATCCAGCTCTCCTCGAAAGCCCCCAACAGTTTCTATCATGTCACCACCAACTACTAGGTCATCAGTGAAGAAGGCCGCCATCGCAAAGCACCCAGCTCCTACTCAATGTTTGTTGTCAAAACGCTCCTATCTTTTCCCGCATTTTACTGACCGAAATTAGCTGCGCGCAAACGCAAGTTAGAGGCCGTCGATCACTATGGCTCGAACAACGACGAGAATCCGAGTTGTAAATGCCCTCATCTTGAATATCAAGGAACTATTCCGCTAACTCAATTTAGTCGAGAATCTAGCAACTCCCACGCCGAAGCGTCGTAATACCGCCAGTTTACCCGTAAGGCGTACCCGCTCGTCTACCAAAGAGTCATCCAAATATAATGACAACGGTCCAGATGTTTCATTCGTTGAGGAGACCCAGCTCAGCGTCAATTCGTCAATTAATGACTCCCAAGACCACGTTGATGAACTTGTGGGGCCTACTCCCTATGCTGGATCGAAGGCGCATACCATTTTCACAGAGGGAACACCAAAGTCTAGCCGAGGAAAGGGCCGATTAGACTCAGCAAGTGCACGACCTGAGACTGTCGAAGACACCCCGAAGACCCCCAAGACCCCAAGGCGCCTAAGGAAGTCTCTGAGCACCCCCAGACAGTCTCGGGATGTTACGCCTATGGTTGAGCCTGAAAAAGGGGCAGACCCCGAGCCATCCAAGAGAGTTGGGGCTCACAGAAACTTGTCTTCTAAACAACTAGAATCCGCGCCAGGGCCCACTTGTGGAGAAACTGCTATTGAGGAATTACAGAAGGCATTGAGAGCCTTAGAGGGCGCAAGTCTAACGCCAGACGAATGTCGCAGAGCGGAAAATATCCTGTTTGATGCATTCTCTCAACTTCGTCGAAAAGGGACAAAGTAGATGAATATATTTCTATTGTGTATGATTTCCTGTACGATAGTCATGTTCCCTTATATTGCAAATTTCGTATTCCGTTACAGAGTTCTCTGTCGTTTTTTCTATCCTTCTCGACGTTGTATTCTTATATTCTTCCTTTATTGTATGATTCACTGCGGGGCGAGGCCACCTGTAATGCTGTGCTTATTCTGGGTTGTGGAGGGCGCTTTTCTTCGTAGGACGGTTATTACTTTAGTTTGGTAGTCATCCTGATAGATTGTTGGATTTGCGTTATGTTGAAGTTATGATGTTCCTTCCGTCTCGGAGCAGCTGCTGCCACCGTGATGCTGGAATTCAAGTTAAATATATTCGAAATCCGATAGCTAAAATCACAGGCTATAGCCTAGGTTTCTTAGCACAATAGATGGAATCCGATGGTAATGTTATCTACGGTTTTTATAATTCTATGAAGCCCGAAGCTTGGGGCGAAACTCGTATCAAACCTTTTGGGAATACTTGGCAAGGATCAAACTGCGTGGGTTGCGTCGAATTTCATATCATATTACTGTACAAGCACAGTACGGTAATGTACAAAGTTATGTTGACCACAGACGGCTCGCCCAAGTAACGTGGTTTACTGCATTACGCCTAGTCGGTACAGTAGTGAAACTGGCGGGGCAGTCCATCCAAGATGGTGCAAGTTGCCCGATAAACCCCACCCTAAAGCTGCCCCTCGACCCCTCAGAACCATTTTTATTGCTATCATACCTACTTACAAGAAACACACTACTAACCACACTCTCAAAGAACAATTTTTAAACACAATGGTCGAACGCAGCAAGAAGCCGGGTCCAATTCCCGTGAGCTCCACCGGAGCAGAAAGCCCGGGATTCGTCTTCAAGAGCGATAGAGTTAAGGTATCTTTCTGTTCCTCTATCTGTACTGCCACCCCCAACGAGGAAATTATTCCAAGATTAATGTCGACGTTAGCTGTCCCTACCCACTGGAGAATCCGCCGAGATCTTGCTCCACGGCGCTACGGTAATTTCCTGGGTGGTCGACGGGGAGGAGAAGCTGTTTCTGAGTGACAAAGCGGCCCTCGGTAAGTGGTTGCCCCACCGTTAGTGGATAATTTCATTGAATGGCGGGGTGAGATGGGATGAGATGACTAACAGGTTGCGGTTCTACAGATGGATCGAAGCCGGGTATGCCGTTACTTCTTTTCAGCTACCTTTGTTATTTGCGTGTTCATGCTGACTGGTTGCGGCTATCAGTAAGGGGTGGAATTCCACTGGTTTTTCCGGTAAGCACCCTTTCAAACATTGATTCTTGGTGAAATATACGAGCAGAGCTCACTAAAATACGCTACTCCAGGTCTTTGGAAAATCCGCCGAGGGACCCACCGCCGCCCTTCCACAGCACGGATTTGCTAGAATCTGCAAAGTTATCATTACTCCTCCCCTCTCTCGACTACACTAACATCATAAACAGTGGGAACTGCTCGGCCGGACCAGCGAAACCGATACCTCAATCCAGGTTGACTTTGGTCTCGGTCCGGAGAACCTTACCGTCGAACAGCGCAAGCAATGGCCCTACGATTTTGGCCTAATTTACTCCGTGAACCTAAGTAAGAGTAGTCTCGAGACAAAAATGCTCATCAGAAACGAGGGATCTGAGACGTTTGACTTCAACGTTTTGTTCCACACATATCTTCGTATTCCAGTATCCCCCCCCAGCTTGATATTAACGGTGTTGGTGGTGGTTGGATTGGGGCTAATGAGAATAGGACGTAAACAATCTCACAATCGAAGGCCTCAAAGGCACTAGTTATAAATGCAAAGTGACAAAATCTGGAGCCGTTGAGGAGATGGTTGAACTCTCCGTCGGCTCTGAAGTGGATCGTGTATACGCCAACGTCCCCGGCATCGTCCAAGTGAAAACCGGAGGCGAAGCAATTTTCAAAGTCGGCAGGACTAATCTGGAAGACGTAGTTATCTGGAACCCCTGGGAGGGCGCGAGCAAGATGGCCGACTTTGGGCCCGAGGATGGGTATAAGAACATGAGTAAGCCCCCTCCCCAACTACTCTATAAGTAAGAATCGGAGCACTGATGTCATGGGGCTATTAGTCTGCATTGAGGCGGGAGCTGTATCCAAATGGCACACCCTCGAGCCACAGAGCGTCTGGGAGGGGAGCACAATTATCAATCTTTGACTGGCGGTAGAATCTGATGACAAGCCGGGAAGTAGGATAATAGGAGGTTCACGATCGAGGCTGTAAAGCAGGTTTCAATTAGCATTGCTATGTTATGGTGTGAGGAGAGAAAGAGACAAAAGACACGTTGAGGAACTTTTTCGCTGTGTACCTTGTTGTGCCGGTACCCCATCTTGCTTCGCCTTGTGTAGTATCGTATCATATCGAGCCCGCTTCCAATAATACTTCATACAAACTAGCCGACGATTCAAACCCTACATTACGCCATTACAAAACTCTGCAACACAGCATCCCAACACGTGGGCAAGACCTTTCAACTTATTGTATGGCATTTGTGGGGTAGTCACCGGCAGGGCAGATCACTAAGCCAATATATTACTCGCCGAACGCCTTAAAGTGTTGTCTAAGCCTTCGTCATCGGTCACTCAGTAAGGTACTGTACTGTACTGTACAGTACTCCGCTCTGACCAATTTGTTGCGGGGGGAAGCCCAGACTCCCAGCAGTAGCATTTGAATGGAAAGTGTAAGGATTCGCAGTGTAGAGTAGTCCCGCACAGCGCGGGCAGGTGCTTGCGATGTTTTATTTTTTTTCTATTAGGAGCACAGTTTAGGATCCGAGTGACCATTGATGCACACCATCGTTCACGCTGTGGTCTTCAATAATTTCATTCCCATCTGAATAGTGGGGCGACCGCCAATCCTGTGGCTAAAATATTGCTGTTCCTTACGCCACGGTATCAAATCATACAAAATACATCCATATCACGACGACATACCGCAGGTACTGTATCATCCATACGCTCACTACAGTATTTACCGATACAATACATACCTCATCTCTCGTTTTCCTCATTATTCTATCGGGCGTTCCACGTCCCAACCAGCCAGATAACCTAGGGGAAAAAGGGCAACCATAAAAAGGTAAAAAGTGAAAAAAATAAAAGGGGCCACATCCGACAATTTCTCCCCAAGAAATAACGGTGTAAAAAGAATAAGCAACAGGAGGAAGGAGAAAAGAAGAACGCCGAGGGAAGTGGGTGAAAGGGATAGATAAGGAAGGATGGATATCAAACACTTTAGGAGGGGAGAAAAGGAGAAAGAACCAAATGGCGCCAAGTGAAAGGGTAATTATTCACATTGATTATTTCGAAAAGGGAGGAAAAGAATAAGGGTAAATCAAGGACGAGCTTGCTGCGGGGGTCTATGAGGGTCTGGAGAGGCAGTCTCGACCCGTAACACTGGGACACCCATATCGCCTCGGCCGTCTTCAACAATGCCAGGGTACTCGGGCGGCGCGCCCCAGTCCAGGTCTCCAGAATATCCGGGCGGCCGGTCGCTGGGGACGCTATCGTGGACGTTATCGTGGATGCTATCTCGATTATCCAGACTCGGGCGAGCACTGCCCATGCTAAATATCTCGTCGCTGCGGCGTCGCTCGGGAGCGTCGAGGGTGCTAGTGAGGGAGAGAGCGCTGTTGGTTCGAATATGGCTGCTTCGGCCACTGCGAATACTATCCCCCATGCCCATGGGGGCGCCAGCGTCCAGCAGGGGAAGACTGTCCCTGTCGGAGACGTCTGAGCTCGCGCGGACTCGGGATCCGTCAGACCTTGCGACGCCGATCTCTGCGTACGAGACCTCGCTCAAACGCCGTTCCCTTTCCTGCACTGCTGCTAGGGTCGCAGCGAGAGAACTTGCTGAACTATTGCCTCTGTTCCGGGGACTAGCTGCAGCGCGGGCAGCGTTGCCGCCACGTCCACCATTTTGCGCACTCTCCCGCTCCGCTGCTCGCTCTAATTGTCTGGCTAGTCGGATCTCATATAGCGCCTGCATGTGCTCTTCCCGTCGCTCTTCCTCTTCCTCGGCTGTTTCTGGGGCTTCAACTACCACATCAATTCCTCCACGCTCTCCTTCCCTTCCTATTGTCCTCTCCCGATCTGGCAATGGCACTGCCCTGTACTCTGGTAGAGTCATTATGCTCCGAACGCTCTCCACTCTGTTCACGCCTGACGATTGCTGCTGCTGCTGCTGCTGTTCCCTTCTCCGCCTCTCCCTTCTCTCTCTCCGCTCTTGCTCTCGCCGGGCAGCCGCACTTTGCTCTGGGGTTGGGCTGACTGAGGATGCTGCGGGGGCATATATGCCTGGTTGCCAAGTAGCCCACTTATTCTTCAATCTCTCGGGGAAAAACTTCGGCGCCAGAGGGTGGGCTTGTCGGATGAATCGGAGGACAATATATGCGATTATGACAAAGAACAGAAGCGAAACGAGGACAACTGCTATCTTATCCCGTTAAAACGTAACCCATTAGTCCATCATCAAAACTCTTCCTAGTAAAGTCCCAGCGCAAAAACTCACGATTACTGTCTTCCCTTGAGGGTTTGGATCCCCCTCTTGGCGAGCAGGTGGCTCCTCTGGAGCACGTGAAAGCCGTTGTAACTTCATCCTCTGACCTCCCGCTCTGTCTCGTTCCGGTAGGGGCCTAACCGACGCAGGATAGCGAGACGCGGGGAAAAGGGGAAAAAATGGAAAGGAGAAAGAAACAAAATAAAATAATAATAAAAAAGTGTGTTTCTCCCCACTTAGTGGTCTGACAGCAGTTGTACACACCTTGCTATTCCCGTAACTTTGTAAAAAGGGAACAGTTGCGGTAGGCGACAACGGGAACGAACAAAGAAGGGAAGGAAGACAGCAGAAAGCAGGGGGGGGGGATATCTCGACTCTTCACAGCGTGGGCGAATCGCATGAGAACCCTTGCGTTCGTTCGACAATCAAGCAGTCAGCCTAGTGGGAGCACGAGGGAGACAGGTAGGTCAGGTCGTATGCACTCATCCGCGGGGAGGGGATATCGGAGTGCAGGGGGGGGGGGGGAGTGGAAGGGGCTGAAATGGAACGAATAAGCCACCAAGCATACAACGGCACCACAACGGGAGAAACTTGGAACTGGAGGTGCAGGTACTGTACTGGAAGGTGAAAATTTAAACGTTAAATAAAGCGGTATCTTTCGCTTTGCACGAGGCTATGAGAATCGGGGCATGATGCCTAAGCGTGCTAGCTTTCTCTGTTCCGTCAAAGGGTGAGAAAAGGAAAGAAAAGAAAAGGGATGGAAGGATGGGAGGGGGGGGGAAGGGAAAAAACGGTTTGCTGTGCGTGTCTTTCGAGCCCTGGTCGGAATACCGGTAGAAGGAGTGAATAGACGAGGGAGCTAACGAGCCCGAGGGCAAAGGATGACCTGGCTTGCAGCTGCTCCTGGTGAATGGAGGGTGATAGGGCGGTTAATTCTGGCTGTGGTTGTGGTGGTGGGAGATCCTGGTCCTGTTCTCACTTGATGGAGGGAGGAGATGGGGGATGTATGATATCGCGCCGTGGGGTCCCGGCACTGTGGTTTCCCCAGACTAGGCTGCCATAGGGGAAGAAGAGCCAACTTTGTGAATTCCAGAGATAGTGGAGGGCATAGTTTCCACCTGTCATAGTAGCACGGTAGGCCAGCTGGAGTAAGCTTTAGGGAGAGCAGATGGAGAATCATTGAGTTGCGAGCAAACTTTTAGCATAGGTACGGTACTGTACTATACTACGCTAGCACGATCCAGCAAAAAAAAAAAGACCCCCGGCTCCTACTATCCTACCGCAAGTACTGGTACCCTACAGTACTGTACCTGTACCAGGAGTATATCAACTCCCTATCGAGAATCCCCAATCGACGAACCTAAGATATTATGATACTGTCCTGCAATACCCACGGTATCCTCAGCAATCTATAGTCTACCGCCTATATAGAAGGAATCAAACCATCATCCCCATACAGTGTCCTACCGGTACTGTAGGTGGAAATATCATACTCTGATAGTACTCACGTCGCCGGATTGCTCTGTCACTTTTCCAATTACGGAATCGCTCATCCTCTGATATTTTAGCTAATAAAATCCATCAAAATTAATGATCACCATTGCATCAAAGGTGAAATGGGAAAAGGCACCTTAAAACAAGACCATGACTCTGGTTACATGTATTATATGTGCTCAAGAATTTGAGGAGGCTGATGAAGTAAGTTTCAGGTACTGTCCATCAAAGTTATTATTTACACCATGCCAAAGCGGTGACAATGCCTATCACATCAAAACTAAGTCCTACACGCCAATGTAGGGTTAAAGCCACAATTCTCTTCGGGAGCCGAATATGACTAGCAGGCCAGGGCCATGTAGCATTGTGAACTCTCTTGTGTTAGGCGCACGGACTCCCCGTAAGGATTTACAGGGCAAAGTTACCCTACCTTGACGCACACCAACTTCGAAGGAAAAAGATAACACCCCAGTCCAGCCCCGGCGTTGGGACGGCACGTCATCACTGGCCGCCTGGGTAGTTGTGTCCCAACACCAAAGACCACTATCAACGGAGCACATCTTATAACACCGTACACGTCGCGGCCGTCCGTCCGACCGGATCCTGTTCGCAGGATATATGAGGGGAGACCTCCGGGCACCTTATGCATGTGGATGCAGGTGATTCGGACAACGGCGCATAAAGTTACAGACACTTGAAGACAGACAGTCGGGAGAGTGGGTCGACAGTAACGGGACGTTTCGCAAGAAAGTTAGTCCCCTCGTACCTACTAAGTCGTGTAGAGTATGAAGGAGGTAACTATGCCCAGTAAGTGGATCGGGTGCATCCACAAAGGACAAGTTGGTAAAAGATGGAGTCCGAGGGAAGAGCCCATAGGTACGATCCCGAGGACAAGTCGTGTAATGCCGGAAAACCAGAATACGACATGCAGTCGTGTGTCGAATTCTGGACGGAACCAACCAACGAAGAATGGCCATCTTCGGTCCAGCAAGTTAGACTACCCTCGACGAGCACGAGGGCAAGATAATTCGTAGTCATTCTTGTCAACGGATAAACGGATGAGCTGACACCTGACGTGGTCTCCACACCATCAGGAATAATGGAAGCGCAGACCCATAAGTTGACCATGGGAGCAAAAAGGTGTGGTAGAGAGTTTTCAGGGTCTACGAGTGTTCGCACTCAGGTGAAGTTCGCAGAGTTGCGGGCAAGGTACTTAGTTAGTATAGAGTTAGCATGTATACCGCGATTGCTCAGACGCGGAATATAAATATCAAAGCATCTTCGCTGCTATTAAGACACAACAAGCACGGAGAAGAGATCTTATCAATATAACAAGTTATCTACACTTTTATATCGTTACCAATACTTCGACTATCTACACCGAAGTGAATATTATATCTAGCCTACATTACTCGTGTCTTCTTAACGAGTTCTCCGATATAATTATGATCCTGGTCCTAGCTGTCGGAATACCTCACGCCGAAGCTACCACCTAACAGTATATTGATACTTCTCATCATTACCGAGACGAATTTTTGGCAGAGACACTCATACTCCCAAACCCAGAGAACCTTTCGAACCAAGACCATTGAGGACTATGTCAATAGACGAAGTCCTCACTCCTACACCCGAATTAGGGACTCAAGCGCCCTACCACGAATCTTTTTTCTGGTGGATAAACCCAGAAAACACCGTTACCCTCGAAGATATCACCTCACTATACCAATACCAGTACGGCAAAGACTTCATCTACACAACCCCCTCGGAGAAATCGAGCTCCATTTGGTACACCCTGTACCCAGAAAGCGATCAACGTTCAAGTCAGCGTTTTGAAATACCAATAGTTGGGGGAGGAAAGAAAAGATAAGTTTCCATTGACAAAGGCAAAGGAATGTCTTCTGACCCCAAAGCTCTGGAAGCCATGGAATGGCAAGGAGGAGAAGGAGCTGGAGGAGATGAAGGAGATGAGGGAGGTGATGAACTGTCCCGAACCTTAGCCCCTAGTGTGGAGACAATGGTCACCTACCTAGCCCGTACACATTCGGCTGACCGAACACCCCGCTCCCCTGTCGGATTAGGCTTTCTAGAAAAATACGGAAAGGGACGACGGCCAGGAGGTCGCCGAACGCCTGAACCCACAGGCGAATCCCTTATGGCCGTTCGGATCAGAAGATTAGACCAAATCCTCGGCCGGTTTGACCCAAAACTCACCACAAGCCAAGATAGAGAACATCTTGCGTTCAACTCCCTTCCGACCAATAGCTTATTAATGGCCCAGGAACTGGTAACCGTCAAAAATCAGTTGAAGTCCGGGGTCCAGATAGTTGGTCGGGAACTCACCCGAATAGACGAACAAGTCCAACTTTTGGACTTGGAGTCGCAAAAAGTCCAGGAAAGCTTCACAACCCAGGTCGCGGAACGACCGGGAGAGACGGACGAGAGACAAACCAGACATGAGGCAGTCACCTCCCATCTTCACGAAGCTGGGCAGGGGACTGGCGAACAGTCTATACATAGAGACCTACTCCTGGACCAAGAAATTGTTCGAATAAATGAACAACATAAACGGGAGCTGGAAAATCACGAGATGAGCATTAATCTCGTAAGGGATGAGCTGCAACGACAACAGGAGTCTCGAGAAGCCCAAGATGGTGTTAGGTGGTAGCTTCGGCGTGAGGTATTCCGACAGCTAGGACCAAGATCTTAATTATATCGGAGAACTCGTTAAGAAGACGCGAGTAATGTAGGCTAGATATAATAATTTGCTTCGGTATAGATTGTCGAAGTATTGGTAACGATATAAAAGTGTAGAATAACTTATTATATTGATAAAATCTCTTCTCCGTGCTTGTTGTTTCCAATAGCCACGAAGATGCTTCGATATTTATATTCCGCGTCTGAGCAATCGCGGTATACATGCTAACTCTATACTAACTAAGTACCTTGCCCGTAACTCTGTGAACTTCACCTGAGTGCGAGCACTCGTAGACCCTGAAAACTCTCTACCACACCTTTTGCTCCCATAGTCAACTTATCGGTCTGCGCTTCCATTATTCCTGATGGTGTGGAGACCACGTCAGGTGTCAGCTTATTCGTTTATCCGTTGACAACAGTGGTTACGAATTATCTTGCCCTCGTGCTCGTCGAAGGTAGTCTAACTCGCTGGACAGAAGATGGCCATTCTTCTTTGGTTGGTTCCGTTGAGAATTCGGTATGCAACTGCATCTCGTATTCTTGTCTTCCGGCATTACACGACTTGTCCTCGGGATCGTACCTATAGGCATTTTCCCTCGGACTCCATCTTTTACCAACTTGTCCTCTGTGGATTCACCCGATCCACTTACTGGGCATAGTTACCTACTTCGTACCCTACACGACTTTGTAGGTACGAGTGGACTAACTTTCGTGCAAAACGTCCCGTTACTTTCAACCCACTCTTCCGACAGCCTGTCTTCAAGTGTCTGTAACTTTATGCGCTGTCGTCCGATTCACCTGCTTCCACTTGCATAAGGTGCCCGAGGGTCTCCCCTCATATATCCTGCGAACAGGATCCGGTCGGACGGACAGCCGCGACGTATACGGTGTTATAAGATGTGTTCCATTGATAGTGGTCTTTGGTGTTGGGACGCAACTACCCAGGCGGCCAGTGATGACGCGCCGTCCCAACGCCGGGGCTGGAGGGGGGTGTTATCTTTTTCCTTCGAAGTTCGTATGCGCCAAGGTAGGGTAACTTTGCCCTGTAAATCCTTACGGGGAGTCCGTGCGCCTAACATCAACAGCCTTCTAAACTCTGCCCATGCCTCCCCCCTTCGTAACACTGGTGCCCCGCTCACCTCTTCCAATGATATAGGAAATGTGGGCTCAAAGTTCCCATCAACATGCAGAAAATAACACTTCAAATAAGGGTAAAATCTTAAACCACAAAAGGAAGAAAAACTAACAAAATGTGAACAGCAAAACAGGGACGGCAGCTGATTAGTCTTGATTGGCTCACAGATCACCGGACCATCTGCGAGCCTACAAAGTTTCCCGGTCTCTCTTTGTCTTTGAGCCCGTCCTGTTCTCTCTCTAAAGTCGTCAGGCTTGTTGTAACGACCCTACAGATACATCAGCAAAAATAATACCTTGCGTTCTGTGCGTTCTGTGCGTCTGATGCACCTGACGCTGAAACGCAAATCGCGAATCAGGATGCAACCACCCTACCACACCACGCATCTGACGCAACCTGACGCAGCACTGAATCCTCAGGACGCACCAGACGCAGCACCGAATAATCAGGACGCTACCTGACGCACCACCTAGTACTCAGGATTCCACCTGACACCAGACCACATCTTCCTGAGATAAGCGAAGGGTCCCCCCTTTACCTTTTTCTGACCTGGGTCACAATAGATTTCATACTATCAGTTAAATTTACTACTATTCTACTATGGTTCTACTAGTAATATACAGGTTAATCCACATAGAAACACCTATACTCATAGGCTGCCTCCTGACAAAATACCCGTTCAAGTTCAAGCCCTCCCTCTGGCCTCCGGAAACTCCCCCCTCGCCGGGTCCCTGTAAAATCATGAATAAAAGTCGCGGAGAGATGAATCCTATACCATTGCGTAGCTGGCGGCGGGCCCAACAACCTCCCGCAAAGTGCATCAAAATCCGTCCAGCGGTTGTGGAGTAATCTGCCATCGAGTAAAAGCTCGCCAGGGCTAGTACTATAAAGATCCTCTCCACAGAAGACAGCGATTTCATGAGTTTCGATGCGACAAAAATGTACCTTATACCGTTGAGAAGCTGGCATTGAGCCCAACAACCTCCCGCAAACAGATTCAAAATCCGTCCACCGGTTGTGGAGTAATCTGCCATCGAGTAAAGTATTGCCAGCTTGA